>Ga0255347_1000047_pt1 | contig 217728 bp, 173 predicted proteins | sample wastewater_treat_2_FD_192479 | JGI IMG/M metagenome (GOLD analysis project Ga0255347, IMG submission 192479) | Wastewater microbial communities from Lulu Island WWTP, Vancouver, Canada - plant24 | ecosystem: Engineered > WWTP > Wastewater > Unclassified | place: Canada: Vancouver, British...
TTCATCCCCTCCCCGCGGGGAGGGGATGAGAGGACCCTAAAACCACGGCCAACCTCCCATGCCTGGTAAGAAACCAAATGGCGCGACGATATACGCCCCGGTAAGATTAGCAAATGGCTTGACAGGGACGAACTCGCTGTGCGTCCTGACTCGCCCGGCCGCGAGCCGGATGCCGGAATTCTGTCGGCGCCTGCCCGACAGGTATTTCAGTTACCAGCAGCCGGAGAGTACCATATCAGCGCTCCCAAAACGTCGAGATTTCATTGAGAGATTGCCGGAATGGAGGAATTATGGGAGGTAAATTGCTGTTCATCGGTTTTGCCGGCGCAGGGGGTGCGCTCGCTCGATATGCCCTGGCGGGGCTGGTCCAGAAGGTGTCGGGAGGCGTATTTCCGTGGGGCACGTTTGTTGTGAACATCGCGGGGTGTTTTGCGTTTGGCTTGATCTGGGCCATCACCGAGAAACGGCTCGCGTTTGCGGCCGAAAGCCGAGTGTATTTGCTCACAGGGTTTCTCGGAGCATTTACTACGTTTTCGACCTTTGCATTTGAGACGGGCGCCATGATGCGGGACGGAGAGTACCTTCTCGCGACCGCGAACCTGGGCATTCACAACATCTTGGGGATTTGTGCGCTCTTTATCGGTCTGGCGCTGGGCACGTTAATTTAGCGGGGGCCGCCTCATGAAGCTGAAAGAAGACGCCGAGCTGCTTCGCATTTTCATTGGAGAGAGCGACAAGTATTGTGGGAAGCCTCTGTACGAGGCCATCGTGAAACTCGCCCGTGAAAAGGGGCTGACCAGTGCCACCGTCATGCGGGGCATCATGGGCTTTGGCGCGGACAGCCGCCTGCACACGGCAAAAGTGCTCCGCTTATCGGAAGACCTGCCAATTGTGGTTGAACTTATAGGCCATCCGGAGCGCATTGAGGCATTCCTGCCCGAGCTGGACGCGATGATTCAGGAAGGCCTGATGACCCTGGAAAAAGTGCAGGTTATTGCATACCAGTCTAATACGGAGTAGATCTGCGCCGAACAGGGTCTAGCGGACGTAATCGAGAAGGCTGGGCATGATGGCCCGGGCCGCGGCGGAGAGGGCCGCCTGAAACGCATTGGTCTGGGCCTGGAGCCGCGTGATCACGTCAGCATAGTCGGCGTCAATGGCGTCGGACAGCTGCGTCTGCAACTGGAACGCGAACTGCTCGAGCTCCTCGCTGCTTCGATCCAGGCGGTTCTGAATGCTGCCGACGCGGGCGAGCGCAGAGGTCAATTGGTCGCGCACGGTTTCCATTTCGTCCAGGCGCACGGCGCCGAGCGCACTGGTGTCGCCCGCGCGCAGGTTGTCGCGCACAGCCAGGAGGGTTTGGAAAATGTCCTGGTTTTTGGAGAAGACGTCGAGGCCGATCTCGTTGTACTGGAGGTCGAGGACATCGGAAATGGCGACGTGAATCGCTTCGGCGTTGCCTGCAAAATGCACTGCGGTGATCTCGCCTTCGGCGTTGCGCGTCGCCTCGTAGGGTGGCGTTGTTGTGCGGGTGCCGCCGAACAGATACCGCCCGTTGGTCTCGTGGTTAGCGGTGCTGAAGATGCCTTCGAGGAGCTGATTGATTTCGAGGGCCAGCGCATCAAGCTGATTTTGTGCGTTGGTTCCGTTGGCGCCGCGCAGAGCCAGTTCCCAGGCCCGATTGAACGAACTCAGGATGGTCTCAATGGAAGTGTTGGTCTCCGCCACCGGGGAACTCACCATGGAGATATTGGCGAGATATTGTTCGTTTTTGCCGAGCAAAGCCCGGATGCTGACAGCGCGCCGTGCGTCGATAGGATCATCCGACGGGCGATTGACGCGCAACCCGGTCGCCAGTTGTTCCTGCAGGGTGAGGAGCCGGTTTGACTGGTTGTTGATGTTGCGTATCGAGCGATCAACGAGCAGCTGGGTGGTGACACGCATTGCGCCCATGTCTGATTAACCTCTCTGGTCGACGAGCGCCGAAGAGACGCCGGACATTGCAGGTTTCCACGCACGCGGCCCGTACAGCCCGGCTTTCTGTTCTTTGGATTCCAGCCCAAGCCGGGCGAACTGGGTCTGGGTGAGCCTGAGATAATGGCGCAGTTCGCGGGAATAGGCGCGGGTGACGGCCTGCGTGGTCTCGAGGGTCTTCCGCAGCTGGCATTGAAAATAGTTCAAACGGCTCTTCCAAGGCTCTGGGACCACCCCGATAAGCTGGGAAAGGGTATGTTTTTCAGGCGGCAGCCCCATCTGTTCGACGGCCTCGCGCAGCAGGCGGTGCCGCGTGTCCTCCGCTTCAAACGTCTCACGCAGGACTACTTCGAGGGCGGCGGTGTGCGCTTCGAGCGGCTCGACATCCAGCGCGCGGATCGCCTCGCGTTTCTTGCGGCAGATGGCCAGCAGGGTTTCCTGGCGCAGGAGTTCGTCGTCGAGGGCGTCGCAGAGTCTGTCAAGCAGCGTATTCACCGTAACCACCTCATGATGCCCTGATTATCGGCAGGGTCCGGGGTTTACTTGACCGCTAAATCGGAGCCGGCGGCAGAGAACGCGGAATGGGAACCGTGCGGCGCCGCCCGCTGGAGTTTCTTTTGCATTTCGCCGATGCGGAGCTGCTCTTCGAGCATGCGGGCGAGGCCCAGCTGGCCGCTCTCGGCCATTTCAGCGCTGAGGGCATCGTCGAGCATCTCTTCAAAATGGGCCTGCTGGGCGCTGCGCGGGAAGAGCCCGCCCTGGGGGACAGTGGCGCGCATTTCGCGCAGGAGGAGGCGGGCGAAATACTGTTCCATTTCCTTCAGAGCCATGCGGCGGCGGGCAGGGTCCGTCGTCAAAGGGCCGTGTTCAAATGCATGAGGCGCTTCGAGCGGGTTTACATAGAGCATTACATGATCTCCACATCCGCATCGAGCGCGCCGGCTTCGCGCAATGCCTGGAAGATCGAAATCATGTCGCGCGGAGTCACCTTGAGGGCGTTCAATGCCATGGCGACGTCTCTGGCCGAGGTACCCTGGACCGGCATCAGGTAGCCGGCGTCCTGGGTGACGCGCATATCGGTTACGCCCGTGACAACCGTCTCTCCTTCGGAAAATGGTGCGGGCTGGCTGACGACCGGGGTGGTGGCGACTTCCAGGGTCAGGTTGCCGTGGGCTACCTGGCAGGGGCGGATGATCACCTCACCGCCAATGACCAGCGTTCCAGTACGCTCATTGATCACCACGCGCGCGGGAAAATCGGGATCCACCGTGATGTTCTGAATGCTCGCCATAAAGGCCACCAGATCATGCTGGCGATCTTCCGGAATGCGCACATTAATGGCGCCCGGCCCGAGAGCCGAGGCAGCCTCGACTTTAAGGTGACTGTTAATCGCCTCCTGAATCGTGTTGGCCGTGATGAAGTCGGGGCGCTTCAACTGGAGGGTAACGCGTTCGCCGTCGGTGATGGTGGACGGGATTTCGCGCTCGATGGTCGCGCCCATGGGGATGCGCGCCACGGTCAAATGGTTTTGTCTGACGCCGGCGCCGCCTTTGGCCGCGCCGAAACCGCCGATGGAAAGGGGTCCCTGGGCCACGGCATAGACTTCCCCATCGATCCCGTAGAGCATGGTCTGGAGGAGCGTGCCGCCTTCCAGGCTTTTGCAGTCGTAGAGGGCGTTCACGCGGATGTCGATCCGCGTGCCTTGCTTGGCAAACGGCGGATAGAGCGCATCCACCACCACGACGGCGATGTTGTCGGAATTGAGACCACCGACCTGATCCACGTCGATTTCAAGGCGTTCGAGCAGACGCTGCTGGCGGCGCAGGGCGTCGCTGTTTCCATCACCCGTCCCCGCGAGCCCAACGACCAGGCCGACGCCGCTCAGGGCGTTTTCCTGGGCTCCCTGCACGGTGCACAGGTCTTTAATCCGGCTGGCGTGGGCGGCGGCAGGGAGCAGCATTCCTCCGAAGAGAGCCAATGCACACAGCAACAGGAACATTCGTCGACACATTGCCACATCCTCTAGAATGGGGAGAACCAGTCGAGCACTCTGGTCAGGATGCCGCGCCGCTGGTTATTCCAGAGCGGGCCCTTCCCCTTAAGCTCCACGATTGCATTGGCCACCCGGTCCGACGGCACCGTGTTTTCAGGCGAGACGTCGCGGGCCCGGACGGTACCCGTGACGAGTATCGTTGAATCCTCGCGGTTCACCGTGACGCGCTTGTTGCCTTCGATTTCGAGATTGCCGTTGTCATGGACTTTCGTCACGATGCACGAGATGGTAGTGGTCAATTTATTGGTGCGGGACGTGTCGCCCCGGCCTTTGTGCTCGTTTTCAACATTGATGTCCCACACGGGCAGGCGCTCCGGCTTCACGATACCGAGCCCATCAGGTTTCGGCGCCACCAGGAAGGTGTTGCTGTTGATGGGCGCCTCCGCGATAAGCTCGGATTCCTTCTTTGTGTTGGTGTTGGCCCGGGTAGTGGCATCGATGTTTTCGCGGACGAGCACGATGATGATGTCGCCTTCCGTGAAACGCGTGTGCTTATTGGACACCGCCGGTCCGCGCTTGGCTACTCCTTTCGAGAAAAGGGAATCGGCCCTGACGGGGACGGCCAGCACCGCCGCGAGCAGCACCGCCACCAGATACGTTTTTTTCACGATGAACCTCCCTGCCCCTAGTACACTTCGACAATGCCGTCTTCGCGGACAATGCCCTGGAATTCTTCCTTGGAGTTCATGCGCTGGCAGATGATGATGTCGCCCGCAGCGGCATTGCTCATCGCCTGGGCGCGGTCGCGTACCATCAGCGTGCCCGCGCGCACCTCCACCGTGACGACCTGGTTGCGTTTGATAATGCGCCGGGGCATTACGTGGCGCGAGGTGAGAACCGTGTCCGGAAAAATGGTGCTTCGAGCGACCATGCCGGCCAGCTCTTCGGGATCACTGTAATAGCCGTTGCGCATAGCCGACAGGGCGCGTTTGGCAACGCTCAAATCGCCGCGGGAGATGATCGCGCCGCGGGGGATATCGCTCGAGGCCACGACCACATCGCCGTAGGCCTGCACATTGACCTGGCAATAGATGACATCGCGGACCTGCCCGTCCACGAGGGCTTCCCCCCGCATGGTGCCCTTGCCGAGATACTGAAACAGGGCTGCGGGCCGCCATTCGAGCACGATATCGCCTTCGGGCAGGACGAGCTTGCTCGTGGGGGGATCGATATCGACCGTGGCGTTGGCAGGATCCCACGGCATCTCGAGTTCAATGAACCGGCGCAGGTCATCGACCAGCATCTCGCGTGTAAGCTCTACGCAGAGCGTCGTGGCATTGACGCTCTCGGCGCCGGTGATCTCGAAATCTTCCGGGCGGTACCCGGCCGTCATGATCCGGGAGCGCAGCATCGACGCGTGGATCCGTTTCACACAGCCCGGCGCGGCGGCAGGCAGGATCTCAAGCCCGGCCAGGGCTTCTGCCTCCGCGCCTTCGATGTCCGCCACATCGCCCAGGGCAACCTGCGGCCCCTTCACGAAGGCCTCGTCACGGAGCAGGACCACATTGAGCGCGTCCGCGCGGACGGCGGCCAGGAAAAGCACAGCCGCTGCGGCCCATGCGAACAACAGGCGGTGAGGTGTCTGTTCACGGTTCATAGGGCATCAACCTCCCTGCTTACCGTCTGACATTGTTGGCCGTTTGCAGCATTTCGTCAGAGGTTTGGACTACTTTGGAGCTGGCTTCATACGCACGTTGCGCAATGATGAGCTGGATAATCTCCTCGACGACCTGCACGTTGGAGTTTTCCAGGAACCCCTGTTCCAGGAACCCGTTGCCTTCTTCCCCCGGCTGCCCCAGAACGGCAGGGCCGGAAGCCTCGGTCTCGAGCAGCAGATTGCGGCCCAGGCGGGCATCCAGTCCGGCCGGATTGATGAAGCGGGCCAACTGAATCTGTCCGACGTTGGTTTCCGCGGATTGCCCCGGCACCTTTACCGAGACGGTGCCATCCGAATTGACAGTGATTTTCTCGTGATCCCTGGGGATGGTGATGCCGGGCTCGAGAGGAAACCCGTCGACCGTCTGGATGGTTCCGTCGTTATTGAGTTTAAAGCTTCCGTCGCGGGTATAGGCGATGGTTCCGTCCGGCAGCTCGATCTGGAAGAATCCGTCGCCTTCAATGACCAGGTCGAGTTCATTTCCGGTTTGGATCATATTGCCCTGGGTAAACAGTTTCGCGATGGATGCCGGCCGGACGCCATGCCCCACCTGGATGCCCTCGGGGATCGTCGCGCCGGTGGTCGTTTCGGAACCGGCCGGCTTCAGGGTTTCGTACAACAGGTCCTGGAAATTGACCCGGCTCTTCTTGAACCCCGTCGTATTCACGTTGGCCAGGTTGTGCGCGATGGTGTCAACGTGCAGCTGTTGCGCCATCATGCCCGTTGCCGAAGTGAACATTGCACGAATCATATGGAATCCTCCGGGCCCTAGGCGGGCTTGGCCACTTCACTGATCAGACTGGCGACCGATTCGTCGATGGCATTAATGACCTTCTGATTGGCGGCGTAGACGCGTGCGCCGAGCATCATCTGGACCATCTCCGCCGGCACCTGAACATTGGACAGCTCGAGCGATTTGTGGAGTACGCTCGTGTCTGTCGTCTCGGTGGATCGGCGCATGGCTTCGTCCGAGGCGGCGTAGAGGTTGGCGCCGGTTCGTGTCAGCATGTGGGGATCTTCAAATTCCAGGAGACGGATCTGGGCCACAAACAGGCCCTGGCTGTAGACATTGCCTTCCTGATCGATGGTGATGCCGCCGCCGCTGACGTCGATCCCGCCGCCCGCCAGGCTCTGCACATGAAATCCATCGGCGGTAGTCAGAAGGCCATTGGCATCCACCGCAAGTTTGCCGTTACGCGTGAAGCGTTCGCCGTGAGGCGTGTCGACCGCGATGAACCCGGGACCCTGCAGGGCGATGTTGAGCGGATCTTCGGTTACGATGACATTGCCCGCCTGGATATCCGTGAATGTCTCGTCGAGCTTCTGGCCGCCGCCGGGAGCGCGTTCCGCGTCGAGGCGGAAGGGGTGGCGCATGCTGCGCAGAAGGATTTCATTGAATCCTTCGCTAACGGCTACCTGGCGGCGAAATCCCGGCGTGGCCGCGTTGGCGATGTTGTTGGCGATCACGTCCTGGCGCCGCTCCATGCCCAGCATGCCTGAGGCCGCCGCATACAAGCCCTGAATCATCGTACATCTCCCCCACGCTGCCGTGGGCTCCCCATTCATCCCGCAGGCGTGCACCACGGGATGGCCTGGCGCCGGCGTTTGGCAACAACTGGGTATCAGGAACGCTTTTGGGCACCGCTCCCAACTGCCAGGCCATCCGCGATACCGGGTACACAGCAGCGCTTCTTGCCGCTGACTCAGGAGACGCAAAGTGTATGCCAAGCGCGCCGATGAGACGCGCATGCCTTAATGCACTTGTTTGAAAGGACTTACAGACTGGGCGCCAGCAGGGCGTGCTGCGCAATGCCAGTAAAACTTGCCGGGAGGCGGAACATTCTGCAGGGGGGCGCGGTCACTGCGTGGGTGTCGTATCTTCTTTTTGCGCGGCTGATTCCAACGCTGCCGCATCCTGAGCAGAGGGCGCCGGCGCCGGATCCGACACGGGTGCAGATGAGGCACGCCCGCCGGCATCGCGGTAAAACCGGCAATCGCCTTTCCAGGAGATCCGGATCGGTTCGGCGCGCATCGCACGCGCGGAGATGCCGAGATCGTTTAACAGCATGCCAACCACACGGTCGAGCTTGGTGCCGCGGGGTACTTTCCAGGAGGACTCGACGCCGCGGGACTGAAGGATGGCGTCGAGAATGGCTTCGTCGAGGGTGTCCACGAGCTGGCGGGGCGTGGTGTATGTGCTCTTTCGCTCCGCGGTGGACTGGTCCAGGCACAAAATGGTTGCGCCTTTCACGTAATCTGTTGCGTTGACCGTGCGGGACACGCCCCCGAGATCCGACCGGCCCTTTTCAGCGAGTTCGGCGAGGGTCGGGTAGTACTTGGGCTGTGCGAAGGTTTTGTTTTGATACGCGGCGAGTGCGGCGTAGGTCTCTTCATAACGCGACGAAGGGCTCCAGATGAAATAGCTTTTGCAGCCCGTCGCCTCAATGCCCTTGATCTGCTCGGTGATCTCACTGGGTTTGTACCAGAACCCCTGGACCCAGGCACGGACATCGACCTGGGTGCGCTTCTGAAGGCGTTTTATGCTTTCTTCCATGATCTCCCGTGGATATTTCGCGGGATCGTCTTTGCCCATGAAATTCTTCGGGAAATGCGAGGGATACAGCATCGGGCAGATGGCATCGACATGCGGGGCGATTTCTTCAATGCGCTGCCCCACGCCGAAATCGTCGGTCTTCCACGCCACAAACCCGAAAAGATCCACGGAAATGGTGGCGCCCAGGGGTTTCAATTCCTTGTTGGCTTTTTCAAGGAAAGCACCAATGACCTGCAGGCGATCTTTGCCATTCAATACCTTGGGATAGTGCACGCGGGACAAATCGCCATCGGAAGGAAAACGGACGTAATCGAACTGGATCTCATCGAAGCCGAGCGCAAGAAGCTCTTTGGCGAGGGCGATATTGTAATCCCAGACGCGCACGTCGTGAGGATTCCCCCAGGCCAGTTTCTGGCGGTTGAGCCAGGGTTTTCCCGTGGCGCTGTCCTGGACGGCCCAGTCGGGGCGCTGGGTTGCGAGGAGCGTATCCTGAAACAGGTCCTGCTTGGCGATAATCCACAATCCAGCGTCAGCAAAGCGCTGGATCGCGGCGCGCAGCTGTTTGTCGCCCTTTGAGGCGTTGATTTCGCGGGCAAGAGTGTTTTGCGGTTCCCAATAAAGGTGCCCGTAGGGATCTTTGACGTGCAACACGACCGCATTGAGGCCGGCTTCACTCGCGTAATGGAGCGTCTCCGTAATTTTGCGCTCGTAGAAGCTGGCGGAATTCAGGTAGACGCCGCGCAGAGGGTCCGGCGGGCGTTTCTGCACGTTGGCCGCCTGCACTGGGGCAGCCTCGGCGCCCGCCTGAACAGGATGCGACTCGGCATCAGCGCATGGCGGCATGCCCGCCAGTACGGCACACAATCCCATCACCACGATAAACCCGCGTAGATTCATTCAAATTGGTCCATTTCTATCCGCCACCGCTTATAGTTCCGCACGAAAAAGGTGCTGTCTTTACTTCAGTTGAACCGTCCGCGAAGAAACACCGCGCCCCAGGGACGTGGCGGGATCATTGCGGTTCGGGAACGATTCCCTGGGCCTGGATTCGTGCCTGGCGGGCGGCATTATACCACGAGGGCGGCGCGTCAACCGAAACCGCTTGACTGATCCCGCCATGCCTTGTATAAGAGCGGAAAACGGAGGCGCAACCGAAGGCACGGCATGCTCGACAAGAAAACAATTCGGCAGCAGAAGCTCGCGGCGCGAAGGGCGCTTACCCCGGCTGAGGCTGCAGAGAAAAGCGCGGCAATTTGCGCGGCGGCCGCGGCATTGCCGGAATTCGAGCGGGCATCCGCCGTGCTGACCTACGTGGCCTCGAAAGACAACGAGGTCGACACCCAGCCCCTGATTCTGCGCCTACTGGCCAGTTCGCAGCCGGTGCTGGTGCCCGTAACTCTGGGCAAAGGGCGCATGCTGTGGTCACGCCTGGAATCGATGGAAGAACTGGCGCCTGCGGCCTTTGGCGTGCTCGAACCCCGGCCTGAATACCGCCGGGATATGGCGCCGCCGGCGGACAGCGTGGTGCTGGTGCCGGGGTTGGCGTTCACGGAATCAGGGTGGCGCATCGGTTACGGCGGAGGGTATTTCGACCGGTTCCTGGCGGAGTTCCCGGGAACGAAGATCGCGATCGCCTACGCGCTGCAACTCATCCCGGAAATGCCCGCCGAAGCCCATGACATACCGATGGACATCATCGTGACCGAATCCCGCGTGTACCGGCGCCCAAGGTGAAGCGATACGGCCCGCGACCGGCTTACAGCAGGGTCAGGATCTCGTCGGCATAGCTTTCGATCGAGCGTTCCGGGCTGGCGCTGAGCCACTGAATCGCGGGATCCGCCCGAAACCAGGTCAACTGGCGTTTCGCGAACCGGCGCGTATTCTGTTTCATGGAGGCGACTGCCTCGTCCAGCGTTTTTTCCCCGGCGAGAAAGGCGGCGATCTCCCGGTACCCGAGTGAACGGAGGCGGTAGAGGTGTTTCGCGTGGCCCGCGTCGAGCAGCCTCTGCACCTCCTCGACGAAGCCCTGTTCGATCATCCGGTCAACCCGGGCATCGATGCGTTCGTAAAGCTGTTCGCGGGGCCAGTCCAGCGCGACCTGCACGGCATCGAGCGGCACCGCGGCCATCTTGTGCCCGGCATGGAGCTGCGACAGGGGATCGCCGGTCAGTTCGTGTACTTCAAGAGCGCGGACGATGCGGCGCAGGTCGTTTGAATGGATGACCTGGGCATAGGCCGGATCGCAGGCCTGCAATCGCGCGTAGAGCGCAGGCACACCGGCTTCTTCAGCTTCCCGGCACAACCGTTCGCGGATGGAGTCGTCTTTTCCGGGCCCGGGGAACAGTCCCTCGATCAGTGCGCGGACGTACAACCCTGCGCCTCCGGCCACGACAGCGATCCGGCCGCGCGCGTTCAAGGCATCGACGAGCTGGCGCGCTCTCCGGCCGAACAGGCCGGCCGAGAATTCCTCGCCAGGTTCGAGGAGGCTGACGAAATGGTGTTTCGCGCGGGCTTGTTCCTGGGCGGTGGGCGCCGCGGTACCGATCTCCATTCCCCGGTACACTTGCATGGAGTCCGCCGAGATGATCTCCGAATCCAGGCGCCGGGCAAGTTCCAGGGCGAGGGCGGTCTTTCCTGAGGCGGTCGGCCCGACGACGGCAACCAGATTCTTCACTGGCGCCTCCGGAAACTCTTTTCCATCTGCACCTGGGTCAGTTCCGTGATGATCGGGCGGCCGTGCGGGCAGGTGTAGGGCGGCCGCAGGCGCCGAAACCCTTCCAGGAGTTCCCGGCGCTCCTCCGGCGACAGGCGGTCGCCTGCCTTCACGGAGCTGCGGCATGCCTCGACGGTCAACCGGAGCAAATCGGAGACGAGTTCCTCGCGATTGAACAAATCACCCTGGGCGAGCGTATCCAGCACGCGATGGACGGCGCCGGGAATGGCGGCGTCTTCGTAGAGATGGCAGAGGGCGGTCACCTGGAATGTGCTGCCGCCGAAAGGTTCAATTTCGATGCCCAGCTTTGAAAACAGGGCGTGGTGCTCCTCCAGCAGTTTCACGTACGAAGGCGGCACATCGACCAGGATTGGCACGACGAGCTGCTGGGCCTGGTAATCGGCGTCCTGCAGGTCTGCGAGGAGCGTGTCGAAGGTCAGGCGTTCGTGCAGGGCATGCTGGTCGATGATCAACAGGCGGTCCTCTTCCGGCACGAGAAGATACGTCGCGAAAAGCTGTATCGGCGCCTCGCTGATCTGTCCGAGCGAAGCGTAGAAGGCCCGGGGCTCGACACCGGCAGCTTCTTCGCGCGGTTTACGCTCCGGTAAGCCCTCAAACTCCGTCTGGGCAGGAGGCGGCGGATCGAGCGCCGGCTGGCGCACCGGCGTGGACGGTGCTGGCGTACCCCTGGGATCGAAAATAGTGGTCTGCGGTTCCGGGCGGCTGATGGATGTGTTGCGCTGGCCTTCGGAGTAACGGGCTCGCTCCTGTCCGGACGCCGCATCGTCGTATACAGGCTCTGCCGCAGGCTGCGGTGTCCGGGTGAGCCTCTGCAGGCGGTTGCGCGTGGCCTCGCGGAGGGCCTGGCGGGCGGCGTTCTCGTCGCGAAACCGGATCTCACGTTTCGCGGGGTGGATATTAACATCCACGAGGCGTGGCGGCGCCGTCACGAGGACAATGCCCACCGGGCGCCGCCCGACGGTAAGCAGACCGCGGTAGCCCTCCTCAAAACCATATTGGAGGCTTCTATTGACCACGGGGCGCCCATTGAAGAAAAAGAACTGATGCGTGCGGCCGGAACGCGTGAGCGCGGGGGTGCCGATAAAGCCTGAGAAACTCAGCCCCGCGCCGGCGCCATCCAATGCGACGAGTTCCTCCGCAAATCCGAGGCCCCAGATGAGTGCGATACGCTCCTTCAGGCTGGTATTTTGGGGAATATCGAAGAGCAGTTTTTCATTGTGCAGCAGTTGAAACGCGACCCCGGGCGAGGCCAGGGCGTGGCGCTGCACGATATCGATGGACTGGCTTAATTCGGTCGTGATGCCTTTGAGAAACTTGGCGCGCACGGGGGTGTTGAAATACAGCCGGTTCACCGTAACCCGCGTTCCGGGCGGCGCGGAGATCTGCGACACATCGCGCAGGACGCCCCCTTCAATCCGGATTCGCGTGGCATGCTCGTCACTGGCCCGGCGAGTGACCAGTTCAAAGCGGGACACCGAAGCGATACTGGGCAGGGCCTCACCCCGGAAGCCCATGGTCACGACATTATCGATGTCATCGGCTTTGCGGATTTTGCTGGTGGCATGGCGTTCAATGGCCAGTAAGGCATCTTGCTCGCTCATGCCATGGCCGTTATCGATAACCTCGATCGTGCGGCGTCCCGCCGCGACCAGGCGGACGATGATCCGGCTGGCACCGGCGTCGAAGGCATTTTCGATGAGCTCTTTAACGACTGAACCGGGCCGTTCCACGACCTCGCCGGCGGCAATTTTATTGGCCACATCTTCCGGAAGCACGCGAACGGGCCGGATATCCTGTCTTTTCTCAGCCATAGTGTTGTTGCCCAGGGTTGACGCTGGAGTTTCATTGTATTGAAGCCCGGGGACAGCCGCAAGCTGCGCGCGCGGACCTTGCCTCGGGAAGGTGCGGGTTGAACAGTGGATTCCGGTTTGCCACAGGTTGCATAATGGGTTTTCATCTTCGATAAAAACGGTATCTGAGCGAGACACAAACCCGTGAAATCCACCTACATGCGCTGGATTCTGGCACTGGCGGTCAGCCTGGCCGTGGTTGCCGCTCTGTGGCCGTCGGAGGCCGGGTCGCCGGAGGAAAAGGCCGCGCTCGAGGAAGGCCGCATCGTTATTACCTATTGGGACCGCCACACCGGGCACGAATTCGATGAGCGCAAGGTGCTGATAGACGAATTCAACGCGTCGCAGAGCGAAGTGTACGTGCGCGCGCTCCCCATCGGGTTCACGATGGAAAAACTGCTGACTTCCATCGCAGCCGGGACGCCTCCGGATATCCTGAGCACCGAAGGGACCATTCTGGATGCACTGGCGCCGCAGCACTGCGTCATGCCGCTCGACACGTTTATCGAGAAGTCCGAATCGATTGAGCCGGACGACTTTTTCCCGCATTTATGGCGCGCGGTCACGTTTGACGGGCACACCTGGGGGATTCCCGTCACGACGGACAGCATCTGTCTCCTATGGAACAAGGCGGCGTTCCGCAGGGCAGGCCTCGATCCGGAGCGTCCTCCGAAAACCATGGAGGAGCTGCTTGAGTACGCGAGCAAGCTGACCGTGCGCGACGGAGCCGGGCTCAAACAGATCGGTTTTCTGCCGTGGCTGCCCTGGGACCACACGCACATGTGGGGCGGCTTGTTCGGAGGGCAGTGGTTTGACGATGTCTCAGGGCGGTTTGTCTGCGGCGATGATCCGCAGATTCTCGCCATGTTCCGCTGGATGCAGAGTTTTTCGATCGATCCGGCCGCGCCGGCCCAGCTCCCCTATGCGCTGAATCCTGAGATGGTGGCGGCGTTCCAGACCGGATTCGGCGCCTACCAGAGCGCGAACAACCCGTTCTATTCGGGGAAGGTTGCCATGACGCAGGAGGGCGAGTGGCAGACCTCCTTCATCAAACGGTATGCACCGGAACTCGACTGGGGCGTTGCGCCGCTCCCTCAGCCGGAAGGCGCGCCACCGCGCTGTTATTCACCTACATGCGTGCTGGACCTGATCCCGGCGGGCGCGCCGCACCCCGAGGCAGCCTGGAAGTACATCGAGTGGTTCAACAGCCCCCGCCCGGGAGGACAACCCTCCCCCGCCAGCGACTATAATCACGCGATCTGCAACATCCCCTGCCGCCGCGCAGACGCCATGCACGAACGTGTTCTGGGCGACCCGGCGATGTCGGTGTTTGTCAACGAACTTTTGACCAAGGAGCCCCTGGTGTATCCCGTTACGCCCGTGGCTCAGTTCTTCATTGACCAGGTCGAACGGGAGCGCGGGCTGGTGATCCTGCGCCAACGGACCCCGGAGCAGGCCGCGCGCGCAATTGAGGACAGCGCCAACGCGGAACTGGACCGGATTCTGACGATTATGAGGCACGAGCGGCCATGACTCGAATGGAACGGAGAAACCTGCGCAACGGGATGCTGTTCGCACTGCCCTACCTGATTGGCGGTTCGGTGTTCATGGTCTATCCGCTGGCGATGAGCGTGTACTACAGCCTGTGCCATTACAACATCATCACGCCGCCCACGTTTGCGGGCCTGGACAACTACCGGGTGTTGTTTTTCCATGACGACGTGTTCTGGAAATCCGTTTACAACACACTGTATTTCACGGCGTTTTCGGTGCCGTTGAGCCTCTTCCTGGCGATCGGTTTGGCCGTGCTGCTCAACCGCGCGGTGAAAGGGCTGTCTGTCTTCCGCACGATCTTCTTTCTCCCGACCATTGTGCCGGTGGTGGCGTCGGCGGTGCTCTGGCTGTGGGTCCTGAACCCTGAGAGCGGGCTGATCAACGGAATGCTGCGTGAATTTCTGAATATCGAAGGTCCGGGATGGATTGCGGACGTGCGGTGGTCGAAGCCATCGTTGATCGTGATGAGCCTGTGGGCCGTGGGCGGCCCGATGGTGATCTTTTTGGCGGGTCTGGCAGACGTGCCGGCGGTGTTGTACGAGGCGGCGGAGATTGACGGCGCCGGCCCCTGGCAGCAGTTCCGCAATGTGACCCTGCCCATGCTGACGCCGACGATCCTGTTCAATCTGGTGATGGGGCTGATCGCGGCATTCCAGTATTTCACCCAGGTCTACGTGATGACCGCGGGTAAAGGCACGCCTGCCGACAGCACCATGTTCTACGCGCTGTACCTTTATCGAAACTCGTTCGTGTACCTGAAAATGGGCTATGCCTCGGCCATGGCCCTGCTGCTTTTCCTCGTGATTCTGGCGGCTACGGTCGGCGTGCTGATCTCGTCAAAACGCTGGGTGCATTACCATGGCGAGTAAGATGTTCCAGACGCTCCTTGTCTACGCCGTACTGCTGGCCCTGTCGGCGGTGTTCATCTCGCCGTTCCTCTGGATGCTGTCGACCTCGCTGAAACACGAGTCGCGCATCTTCCCGAAAGCGGGCGAGCCCCCGCAATGGATACCCACCACGACCCTCCTCGACGCCTCGGGACACCCCATGGTGGTCTATGAAGGCCGGGAAGGAGTGGACCTGGGGCCTGATGAGATGGGCCGCCACGTGCTCCGTCTCGGTTCGGAGGAAGTGGCCGTCTGGCCCGAAGACTTCGAAGTCCGCCAGCGGCTGGGGCTCCACTGGCAAAACTATACGGAGGCCTTCTACAAGATGGCGTTCTGGCAGAACCTCCGCAACACGCTGTTCATTTGCGTGACGGTGGTGCTGGGAACGCTGGTTTCCTGTTCATTGGTGGCCTACAGTTTCGCGAGGATTCCGTGGCCTGGGCGCGATGCAGTGTTTGTGCTGGTTTTGGCGACGATGATGCTGCCGTACCAGGTCACCTTGATCCCGCTTTTCGCCCTTTACCGCGAGCTGGGCTGGGTTGGGACGTTCAAACCGCTCATTGTCCCTGCCTTCTTTGGCACGCCGTTTTATATTTTCCTTCTGCGCCAGTTCTTTCTGGGAGTGCCTCAGGACCTGAGCGCATCGGCCCGCATCGATGGCTGCAACGAGTTCGGCATCTATCTGTTTATCATGCTGCCGCTTTCCAAGCCCGCCCTGGCCACCACGGCACTGTTCATGTTTCTATTCCAATGGGCTGACTTTCTGGATCCACTCGTATACCTCCAGGATGATCGCCAATACACGCTGGCGATCGCCTTGCAGCAGTTCCAAAGCCAGCACGAAAGCGCGTGGGGGCCACTCATGGCCATGTCCAGCGTGATCACCATTCCCATCATCCTCCTGTTTTTCCTGACCCAGCGCACGTTTATCCAGGGCATCACCCTGACCGGCCTCAAAGGATGATGCCAACCGGAGAATTCCCATGACCGAAATCGAGTTGATTGCCCAAATTCTGGAAGTTCTCGGCCCTTATGTGCGGGAACGGCGGGCTGATCGCGAGAATCTCACCATCTCATCGAAGAGCCACGCAAACGATCTCCTCACCGAAGTGGATATTGAGACCCAGCGCCGGATCGTGGCCCGGATCGGCGAGGCCTTTCCCGGCGACCTGATCGTCGGAGAAGAGGAAGGCTACGCCCGCTATCCCGGGGAACCCGGCGGCCGCACCTGGATCATCGATCCCATTGACGGCACCCAGAATTTTGTCCGCTCGCTGCTGCCCGAATTCGGGATATCGATCGCGTTCGCCCGGGGCAATGAACTCCTGGCGGGCGGCGTAGCGTTTCCGGGCACGGGAGATGTATTTCTGGCGGAGCGGGGCTCGGGTGCGGAGCAGAACGGGCGCCCCATCCGCGTTTCCGAAGTTAATCACCTGTCGCTGGCCCGCGTTGAGCTTGATTTTGACGGTCCATCCAAACGCCAGGCCACGCTCGACCGCGCCCGGAGCATCCTGTTGAACGCGGGCCAGGTCCGCTGCCATTGCGCGGCGGTGCTGGGACTCTGTTCGATTGCGTCCGGCGATGCGGATGCCTACGTGCACGTGTCATTGCGGCCGTGGGATTACGCGGCGAGCCTTCTACTTGCGGAAGAGGCCGGCGGCGCTTCATCGAGTTTGAGCGGTGATCCGCTGCAGCTGTTCGGCGAGAACGACGGCATCCTTGTCAGCAACGGCCGGATTCACGCAGAACTGCTGGCGCACGTGCGCCGGTCCTGAACGGGCTGTCTTCAAAAATCGCAAACTCCTGCCAGCGCCGGTATACTTGATGCCCCTTCGTACCCAAACCTGGAACTGGAAAGGAACACCTGTGAAACGGGCTCTGCAATTCGGAGCGGGAAATATCGGCCGGGGATTTCTCGGACAACTCTATTATGAATCGGGGTATGCGGCGACGTATGTGGACGTTCTGGATGACGTGGTGCGCGCCCTCAACGAGCGCGGCGAATACCCGCTGCGGATCGTCGACGATACGCCGCAGACCCTCTGCATCCGCAACGTGTCGGCACTGCACGCCGGGGATGTCGAGGCCGTGGCACAGGCCATTTGCGAGGCCGACCTCGCGGCTACGGCCGTGGGTGTGAACGTTCTGCCGAAAGTCGCGCCTGCGATCGCCCGCGGCATCGAGAAACGCTTCGCGGAGGCGTCTGCGCCGCCGCTGAATTTCATTGTGTGCGAAAACCTCATCGGGGCGGGGCCGTTCCTGCGTGAAGCCGTGCGTAACCACCTGGCACCCTCTTTCCACAGGGTTCTGGACGAGAAAGTCGGCTTCGTGGAAGCCAGCATTGGCCGCATGGTGCCGATCATGACGGAGAAAGAGCGCGCGGAGGATCCGCTGCTGATCTGTGTCGAGGCGTATTGTGAGCTTCCGGTCGATAAAGAGGCCTTCAAAGGCCCCATTCCCGAGTTGCGCAACCTGTTGCCCAGGGACAACTTCGGCGCATACGTCGAACGCAAGCTTTTCGTGCACAACCTGAGCCACGCCAGCGCGGCGTATCTGGGTTACCTGCGCGGGCACGAGTACATCTGGCAGGCTATGGAAGACGATGCGGTGCTCGCGGAGATGCGTGCCGCCACCGCCGAATCCTGCCAGGGGCTCGTGCGCAAATGGGGCCTGGACGCGGCGGAGCTTGAGGCGCATGCGGAAGATCTGGCCCGGCGTTACCGCAACAAGGCGCTGGGCGACCAGGTGCGGCGGATCGCCGCCGACCCGGTGCGCAAGCTCGGCCCGAACGACCGGCTTATCGGCGCGGGCCGCCTGTGCATCGAGCAAGGCATTGTACCTGAACACATTGCATTTGCAGCGGCTGCGGCAATTCGGTACGATCATCCCGCCGATGCGGCGGCAGGCCGGCTTCAATCCATTCGTGAACAGGGTGGAATCGCGGCCGTTCTGCAGAAAATTTGTGAACTGGAATCCGGATCGGAGTTCGCGCGGCTCATTTACGAAGCCGGCAAACGCCTCCGTCAGGAGGGTTGGCTTGGACAGGACGCGTAATGCACGAAATTAGACTTCCACAGCTTGGGCAGTCCGTTGAAGAGGCCTCTATCGTCGAATGGCGTAAAAAGGAAGGCGACCCCGTCAAGACCGGCGAGGTGCTGTTCACGGTGCAGACCGACAAGGCCGAGATTGAGTGTGAATCCACGGCGGACGGGATCTTGCGCAAAATCCTCGTAGTTCCGGACGTTGAAGTGGCGGTCATGACCGTGGTCGCACTGGTTGGCGAAGCGGATGAGCCACTGCCGGATCTTGCCCAATACAGCGAAGCGGCACCGGAAACAGCGCCTGCACCCAGCGCCTCCTCCCCCGCCCCCGCTCCACCATCCGCCCCGGCAACGCCGGCCGTTCAGGCGCCTGCCGAAGCACCCGCGGCGCCAGCACAGGAACAGGCTCCGGGCGGGCGTACACCTGTCTCGCCACGGGCGCGAAAGCGCGCGGAACAGCTCAAGGTCGACCCGGCCTTCGCGCAGGGTTCGGGTGCGGGCGGACGGGTTATGGAAGCCGACGTCGAGGTTTACGCAGCCCAGGTGGCGCTTACACCGACCGCGCGCCAACTGGTCCTGGATAACGCGCTGGATGCCACGCGCATCAAAGGCACGGGCCCCGGCGGCAAGATCACCAAAGCCGACGTGCAACAGGCTTTGGCCTCCCCGCGCGCGGCCGCTTCTCCGATGGTTCCCGGCGAAGTGCAGCGGGTGCCTCTCACCCCGATGCGCCGCATCATCGCGGAACGCATGGCGGCGAGCAAGTTCAGCGCCCCGCACTATTACATCACGGTCGAGGTCGACATGGCGGCGGCCATGGCCTTCCGGCGGGGTTGCACAGAATTCAAGCCCTCGGTCAACGATCTGGTGCTGCGCGCAGCCGCCCTGGCCATCCAGCAGCATCCCCAGGTGAATGCGCGCTGGGCGGGCGACGCCATTGAACTGGCGGGCGACATCAATCTGGGCTTCGCGGTGGCGATGCCAGCCGGCCTGATCGTGCCCGTCGTGCGGCAGGCGCAGACCAAAACGCTCAAAGACATCAGCCGGGAGTGCAGCGGGCTGGCCGAGAAGGCCCGCGCCGGCAAATTGCTGCCCGACGACTACGCAGGCAACACCTTCACGGTTTCCAACCTGGGCGCGTTTGGCGTCGACCAGTTCACGGCGATTATCAACCAGCCCGACAGCGCGATCCTGGCGGTCGGACAGATCAAGGGCCGGCCGGTAGTGATCGAGGGCGGGATCTACGTACGGCCGATCATGAAAATGACGCTGTCGAGCGACCATCGGGTGATCGACGGCGCCGTAGCGGCCCAATTCATGAAGACGCTTAAGGGCATCCTCGAAGACGCGAACTTCTAAGGGGGAAAATCAGAAATGATCGCATGTGATGTGGCCGTACTTGGCGCTGGCCCCGGAGGTTATGTGGCAGCGATCCGCGCTGCGCAGCGCGGGGCGAAGACCGTGGTGGTCGAGTGCGACCAGGTCGGCGGCGTGTGCCTGAACCGCGGCTGCATCCCCACCAAGACGCTCATCCACACCGCAGGGCTTTACCAAAAAATGCAGGAAGCCGAGCGCTTCGGGCTGAAGGTCAAGGGCCTTTCGGTCGACATGGATGGCCTGCTGAAACATAAAGACAACGTCATCAAGACCAACCGGGACGGCATCAAGGCGTTGTTCAAAGCGCACGGCATTGAATTGATCAAGGCCCGGGGTGTGGTGGCGAAGCCCGGCGTCGTCAAGGCGGGCAAGGAAGAGATACACGCGCGGGCCATTATTGTCGCGACGGGCAGTGCTCCCGCGCGCATTCCCGGGCTCGAGACAGACGGCGAACGCATCATCGGCAGCACCGAAGCCCTCGAGCTGGCTGAAGTGCCGAAACGGGTCGTTGTCATCGGCGCCGGCGCCGTCGGCGCGGAATTTGCCTGCATCTGGAACGGATTAGGCGCTGAAGTCACGCTGGTCGAGATGATGCCCAGCGTCCTGCCGATCGAGGACGAGGAATTGACCAAACGGCTGGGCACCCTGCTCAAAAAGCGCGGTATCAACGTATTTACCGGAACGACCGTGAAATCCATGACGCGCAAAGGCAATACGGTCGCTTTGGAGCTTTCCGGCGCGAAAGAAGACTCCATCAAGGCGGAATACGTGCTCGTAGGCATTGGCGTCCGCTACAATTCGTCGCCCGTGACCGACGAGCCTTCTCTCGGGGTTCAGGTGACTCCCAAGGGCGCGATTGTGGTGGATTCGCGCATGGAAACCAACATTCCGGGCATTTTTGCGATCGGCGACGTCACCGGCAGGACCATGCTGGCCCATGGGGCTTCCGCGGAAGCCATCGTCGCGGCTGAAAATGCCACGGGAGGCAATCGAATCATCGACTACCGCGTGGTGCCTTCCTGCACGTTCACGCATCCGGAAGTCGCCAGCGTGGGGCTCACCGAGAAAGAAGCCGCCGCGACGGGCGCATCCATCAAGGTCGGACGCTTCAGTTACCGGGCGAGCGGACGCGCGCATGCCATGGGCGAGACCGAGGGCCTGGTGAAAATCGTCGGCGATGCGGCAACGGGCGAGGTCCTCGGCGTCCACATCCTGGGTGCGGAAGCCGGCGAATTGATCGCGGCCGCGGCCATGGCCATGCAGCTGGAGGCGACAGCCGAGACGATCGCCGACACGATTTTTACGCATCCCACGCTTTCCGAGACCATTAAGGAAGCCGCGGAAGATTTTCTTGGGATAGGCATTCACACGCCGCCCAAAGCTGTGAAACGAGGATAAATCCGGGAGGCCGCCCGTGCGACCCTGGGTTCGAAATACGCTGGAACATTTTATTTGTCTCCTGGCCGTAGCGGCCGGGGCGCTGGCGGTCTTGTATCCGGTTGCCGTCGATGGCCGCATTCCCATGCCCGCGGGCGACGCGCTGTTCGCCTCGCCCTGGGAGGAGGCCCGTCCGGCGGGCCTGGAAGAGACCGGCCAGCCCTCCCCTGCCGCGGCACGCCAGCATTATCCGTGGTACGCCTTCCTGTCGGACACGGCCTCACGCGGTGATTCGCTGTTGTGGAATCCGCTGGAGGGTTGTGGGACGCCGTTTTTTGCCTTGTGGCGCTCGCGCTGCCTCTCGCCGTTCTCCATCCCGTTCTGTTTCTCGCCGCCGGAGAGGGCGCTCCCGGTATCGGCCTTTCTGAAGCTGCTGGTGGCGGGTTCGTGCGCATTCATCGCGGGGCGGCGCCTGGGATTTGCCTCACCGCTGGCGTTGTTCATCGGCTTTTCATTTCAACTGAGCGCCCCGTTCTTTTACTGGCTTGACTCGCCGCTTTCCGACACGCTGCCGTGGTTGCCTCTTTTGATGATCTTCGTGGATCGCCTGGCCCTGAGCCGGATCCATTACTGGCCGTATGGCGCCCTCGTGCTGGCGCTGATGCTTCTTGGCGGCGAACCCGGTGCTGTCGGCGGCATGTTCCTGGTCACCCTGCTGTTCATCCTCGCCCGCAATCTGCTCGGACAGCGCGGGTACGCTCAGCTGTTTGCCAGCACCAGCACCTATCTCATCGTTCTCGTTACGGCACTGGCCCTCTGCGGCATTCAGATCGTGCCGTTTTACGAACTGGTGCAATCCTGTGTATCTTCCGGCAACCTCGAACCCGCCGTTGACTTCAGGATGAACCATCTGGCGGCCCTGGTCCTGCCGCATCTCTTCGGCCGTTCGCCGTATGCGTTCACGGACGACCTTCTGTGCGCCCAGGCCCGAATTGCGCTGCTGCTGCACGCCGGCATCATTCAGCTATCCCTTCTGCCGCTATGGTTTGCCGTGCGCCGTTACTCGCCTGCACCGCAACGCCACCGGATCGAGGCCCTGTTGATTGCCTCAGCCAGCGGACTTGTGCTGGCGCTGCTGGTCTGGGTACCGCTGGCTGGCGTGTTTCCGTTCAAATACCTGCGTCCGGAACACCTCCTGGCCGCTGGCAGCCTCTTCGTGGCCGTCGCGGCGGCGGCCGCAGCCGAAGAATGGCTCCTGCTCGACGCGGACGGCTGTAAAGAGGCCCTCAAACGCCTGGTCGTGTTCCTTCCGGTCTTTCTTGTGCTGGCGCTCATCCTCGGTGCGCTGGGCTGGCAAGCCGCACCCACGCCTAACCTTACTCTATTGGGGCAGGCCGCAATTCCGCTGCTCTTGTTTATTCTGACCGTCGCGCTGGTTTTTGTGACCATGCTGAGGCCCAATCTGAGGCTCATGGGATATGCGCTGTCGGTCCTGGCCGCGGTGCAGGCGCTCGTCGTGCTTCACCCGGGCAGCGGGTATCCGGCATTCCTCGCGAAAGAAGAACTCTTCCCGCGGACGCCTTTCATCGACGCACTTCAGGACGACGGCTACCGCGCGGGCGGAAGCCTCCGTTTGAAAGAATGGCCGTTGACGGGAAACCTGATCCCTCAGACCTACGCGCCAGGCGGCGTCATACTGAAACGCCACCAGGCCTTCTTCGCCGCGGCAGAACGCCAACCGCTGCTGATGCGCCGGGCGGGCTCGCGCAACTTCGTGCTCACCAAAGAAGACATTCAAGGGGCCTTTGCCGCCGTCCGGCCTCTGCTGCGCCTGAAACATGTGCTGCCGTCTGGAGCGGGAATTTTCGAGGATCTGGAGGCCAAGCCGCGCGCCTGGCTCACATTTGAATGGCGGCCCGTGGAGTCGTTTGATCCTGACCTGCTGGACAGCGCGCTGCCGCCCTTGATTGAAGGGCCGGTCCCTCCCGCCGTAGAGGGTGCTCAAAAGGCAACGGCGACTATCCTTCCTGAAAGCGGTAATGCCTGCGTGCGAATCGCGGTCGAGTCCGAAAAACCGGGAGTCCTGTGTCTCGCCGACACGTGGTTTCCGGGCTGGAGCGCCCAGATCAACGGAAAACCAACGGCGATCTTCCCGCTGGATGGCCTGTTCCGGGGAATACACGTACCGGAAGGCGCCAGCACAATCGAGATGGTCTACGAACCGCGCAGCCTGGTCGTCGGCGCCTGGATCAGTCTCGGCGGGGCGCTCTTCACCTCGGGATTTATTCTCTATCTGGCGTTCCGGTGGCTGATGAAGCGGCACCGCGCCCGCCGACTCGAACGGGAGCTGCAGGCATCTCCGATGCCGTAGCCAACCGGGGAACCGGGATTACTGATCGCTCTTTTTCCCCTTGCCATAGAGCAACTCGTTCATTCGCGGGACGGGCGCCATGCCGAGCTCGAGGGCGCGCCGATAGTATGGCTGCGCCGATTCGATGTCCTTTTTCTCTGTCGCATACCACCAGGCGAGATTCATATAGGACGGGGCGAATTCCGGCCATTGCTCGGTGACTGCCGTTGCAGTTTCGATAGCATCCGCGATCTCTCCCCCGTGGCCCAGAGTCACGGCGATGCCGTTGTGCGCGGCAGGAAAGTCCGGGTTCAGTGAAATGGCTTTGCGGTAATGCCGCAGGGCTTCATTGAAATCTTTCCGCATCAGGGCCAATTCGCCGAGATGATATTCGCCGAGGGCGTCTTCCGCGAGCCCCAGATTCACGACCAGGGCCGACGCGGCGGCCTTCGCCGCCTCCTCGAAATCCGCCCGCAAGGATCGCCCGCCGCTTTCCCACTTCGCGAGAGCATCCTCCTCGACGGTCAGGCGCGCCCCTTTGATGCGGGGCGCCATGCGATCCGTCGGAAGGCCCAGCCGGTCGTACGCCATAACGGGTTCCACGGTGGTCACGATCTCGTTGGCCCACAGCGTATGCCCGGACGGCAGTTCGACCAGGCGCCCGTCCAGTTTGACCGCCAGTGTGGCATCGTGCCCAAAAATCCCGTGCGTCGACCGAAGCCGCAGCAGCACGTCGTGGCCGGCCCGTGCAAGGCCGTCATAATAGGCGGAGAAGGCATCCCGCCTGCTGTCAAAACCGGCCGTACTCGGCAGAGGAGCGGCTTGTTCGAGGGAGGGGCCCGCGGCTTCGGCGAGGGCCTTCTCCAGGATGTCGGCCAGCAGAACCGCGGTATCGTCCTGACCGATCAGTTCCTGAATCCGGCTGCGGTACCGGGCGTTCACGACGGCGTCGACACCCGTCCCCAGGACAACCCCGACTGACCCCGCCAGGCGCAGGTTTCTCCCCGTGGGCGACATGAAGACCGCGAGCTCGTCGTTGCCCTGCTGCAACGACCAGACCGGGGCACTGGCTGCGCGCAGGTCTTGCTTCGGGGAATGCCCTGTGGTGGCACAGCCTGCGCAGAGTAAGGCCATGCCCACGAGGCCAACGTGCGCTAAACGCCAACGCATTATGAAGACTCCTCTTGAATTTCCCGCCGGGAAAACCGTGGTATGCACTGACTGAGAATGCATGCATGCAGATTTCAGTATCTGGAGATGCGGGGATGTATGCTACCTGTGCGCAGGCGCCAGCGCAAACTTGTCTCGACTGGGGCGGGATTTGCCGGTCTTACACGGCATTCAATTCATTCGCCCGGCATGCCGCGTTTCCGCCGGATCTCGCGGACTGGCAATTCGACCGGCCCCGGTAATTTGCATCTTGTGCCTGGAAAGGGGCAGTCTAGAAGAAACTGGACTATGCCCGGTGAAACACGAGTGTCCGGGAGCTATCGTGGGGCGTCATGTGCATGCGAACCGAGACAGGAAGCCGTGCCACCTCCCCAACGGTAGTGGCGGGAATGCATCGAAAGGTAAAAGGCGGCACACGCCGCCGAGCAAGGAGATTGAAGTCATGCCGGTAACACGCAGACAGTTTTTGGGCACGTCGGCCGCGGCGGTCCTGGTGGCGGGAACAATGAGCAAGGGTACGGTTCTGGGGGCAAATGACCGCGTTCGAGTAGGCGTAGCGGGCCTCAACGGCCGAGGTGGCGAGCATCTGCGAGGATTCAGCAACGTGGAAGGCTCGGAGGTCGTGGCCATCTGCGACGTCGACTCGCGGGTCCTCGAGGGGCGCGCAAAATGGCTGGAAGACAATACCGGCAAGCGCCCCAAGACGTTTGCGGACATCCGCGACATGATCGCCGACCCGGAAGTGGACGCGGTGTCGTACGCCACGCCGAATCACTGGCATGCGCTGGGTACGGTGTGGGCCTGCCAGGCAGGCAAACACGTGTACGTCGAGAAACCGGTGTCTCATGACTACAACGAAGGTTTGGCCTTGATTGACGCTGCGAATGCCGCCAATGTCGTGGTACAGCACGGCACCCAGTCGCGCTCCGACCACAAATGGATCCGCGCCATAGAACGCATTCACGCGGGTGAGATTGGCGAGATCTACATGGCGCGCGCGCTGTGTTACAAGAACCGCGATTCGATTGGGTTCAAACCGGATGAAGCGCCGCCGGAATGGCTGAACTGGACGCTGTGGCAGGGGCCCGCGCAGGAACAGCCGTTTAACAGCAACTACGTTCACTACAACTGGCACTGGTTCTGGGCCTACGGCAACGGCGATATCGGCAACCAGGGCGTGCATCAGATGGACATCGCAACGTGGGGCATGAACAAGGGCCTGCCCAACAAGGTGTTCAGCATGGGCGGCCGCTATACCTACGAGGATCAGGGCGAGACCCCCAACACGCAGGTTGCGACGCTGAAGTATCCTGACGGCACCATGACGGTGTTTGAAGTGCGCGGGCGGGCAACCAACGCTGAAGGCGACCAGAAGGTCGGCAACCTCTTCTACGGATCCGGAGGTTATGCCGTCGGCACCACGCTGTACGATACGGAAGGCAAGGAAATTCCGGACGAAGCGGTGGAAGCCAAACCCGAATGGGGGACCGGAGACCATTTCCAGAACTTCATCAATGCAGTGCGGAACCGCGACGTGAGTAACGTGCACGGGAACGCCCAGCAAGGGCACATCGGGTGTGCGCACATCCACCTGTCCAATATCGCGTACCGCGTGAAGAGCTCGCTCGATTTCGACCCCGTGTCACAGCGATTTGTCGGGAACGACGAGGCGAATGCCCTGCTGACACGCGTCTACCGCGAAGGATTTGAAGTGCCTCAGCCAGCCTGAATGCACTACGGCCATTGACTCGTCACCGGCCGCGGCGTTCCTCCGGGGACCCGTGGCCGGTTTTGTTTCGTCGTGTCCTGCCGTTTCGTTCCAGCAGCAGCACCCGCGGCTGTCCTCCGGATTGCAGGAGCGGCCCCCTGTGGCCGTACAGCCCAGCCTCAAAACTCCACCCCCAAATCGGCTGCCGCCGATTCACCCCCGCCAGCGGGGGACAGTGCGCCGCTGCTAAGATTTTTCGGGAAGCGGATTTTTGTGTCCACCGCTGGCGGGGTGGACACGCGCCCCGCGTGACCGGAGTTGGATGCGTGGACCCAGCGTGGCCGCCTTAAGAAAGGCGGACACAGAGGTCTGCCCCTCTACGCGCTGCGTGCCGGATGCGGTAAGCTGTGGTCCGGCAGCACCGCCGATCCTGCGTCTTGTGTCCACCGCTGGCGGGGTGGACACGCGCCCCGCGTAGCCGGAGTTGGATGCGTGGACCCAGCCTGCCCGCCTTAAGAAGGGCAGGCACAGGGGCCTGCCCCTACGCGCTGCGAAAACCAAGGTTGCCCACAACAGCCCCAAGCGTCCGCTGTCCGGTTGTAGGGGCGGCCCCCTGTGGCCGTACAGCCGGATAGCCCACGCAGCCGCATGAAGAAGGGCAGACACAGAGGTCTGCCCCTCTATGCGCTGCGTGCCGGATGCGGTAAGCTGTGGTCCGGCAGCACCGCCGATCCTGCGTCTTGTGTCCCCCGCTGGCGGGGGTGGCCGCGAAGCGGCCGGGGGTGGACTGATCCAGGGCAGGCACAGGGGCCTGCCCCTACGCGCTGCGAAAACCAGGCTGGGCCATTGCAGCCCGCTTCAATCCTCGAAAAACATGGCCCAAAATCCACCCGTTCCACTTTGGCGCATCGACACACCCGAATAGAACAACAACTTATGCACATCAAACAAGAATCGTGGGGAAGGTCCTGTCACAGGAGGCTTGCTGATCAGGGACAAAGCCGGTATCATGACCGCATTGGCAAAGCTCACGGAGCGCCGACGGCTGGCTGCGCGCCCACCCTTTTCAACTGGAAATGCGGAGTGCCTGTTGGAAAGAATCTCGCGGCCTTGAATCGTCCGGTTCCGAGCTGGGGACTGGTGGAGGAGAAACGATGACAAACCCCAAGGTAAGAGCGGTCTTTTTGTTCATTCTCGCGCTGGCTTTCGGAGTCCTGATCTTTGGCGGCTATGTGATCAGAAAAGAGAAGCCGCCCATTCCAGAGACGGTACAGGACTCCTCCGGAAACGTGTTGTTTACCGGCAGCGACATCATGGCGGGGCAAAATTATTTCTACAGCCGTGGCGGGCAGCATATCGGCACCATCTGGGGGCACGGGGCCTACCTGGCGCCGGACTGGTCCGCTGATTTCCTGCACCGCATGGGTCTGTATCTGGCCGCGCGCCATGCCGGCCTGGACGCGGCCGGGGCCCGGGATTTCACTCAAGAGGATTTCAAGCAGCTGCCCTCCGAGGAGCAGGCCCGCCTGCAGGCTCTGGTGAGCGCGGAAATTAAGGAAAACCGCTTTGATCCTCAAACGGCGAAATTGACGTTCACGGCGTTCCAGGCCGAGGCGTTCCAGGCCTTGACGGGCTACTACACGAAGCTTTTCCAGGACGGCAACGACCGCATGGGCCTCCAGCCGGGTATTGTGCGGACCGAAGAAGAAGGCCGCCTGGTGACGGACTTTTTTGCATGGCTTTCCTGGGCTGCTGGCACGCGGCGCCCCGGTTCGGAATATACCTACACAACGAACTGGCCCTATGATCCCCTGGTTGGGAACAAACCGTTGCCCGACTTTCTCATCTGGTCCATTGTGAGCGTCATTCTGCTGATCTTCGCCATCGCCGCAGCCCTGTTTGCCTATCAACGGTACGTAGGGCAGTCAGAGTACGGAAGCCATCTGTCCCTTGATTTCCCGGAACCGGAACCGACATCGAGCCAGAAGGCCACCCTGGCGTACTTCATTACGGCGATCGTGCTGTTCATCCTCCAGCTCGGCCTCGGTGCGGTGACGGCGCACTATACCGTTGAAGGCACTTCCTTCTACGGTATCCCGCTTGGGTCATTCCTGCCGTATGCGGCCGTCAGGACGTGGCACATTCAGCTGGCCATTTTCTTCATCGCGACCTGCTTCCTGGCCGCCGGGCTCTTCATCGGCCCGTTCGTCGGGCGGGAGCCGAAAGGCCAGGCCGCGTGGGTGATGGTCCTTTTTGCGGCGCTCGTCGTTGTCGTCGCGGGCACCCTGGGCGGGACCTGGCTTTCCGTGTCCGGTTTCTTTGGCGCGGACGGCTACCTGTTCGGCCACCAGGGTTACGAGTTCATCGAGCTTGGCCGGGTATGGCAGCTACTGCTGATCGCGGGGATGATCATCTGGCTGGTTCTGGTCTGGCGAGCGATCCGGCCGGCCCTCAAGGACGAAAAAGACAGCGGCGGGCTCACGCACATGCTTCTCTACAGCTCGGTATCCATTCCGCTGTTTTACATGGCCGGGTTGATGTACGGAAAGGGCAGCCACCTCTCCGATGCCGAATACTGGCGGTGGTGGGTGGTTCATCTGTGGGTCGAAGGCTTCTTTGAGGTATTTGCTACGGTCGTCATGGCGTTTCTGCTGTCACATATCGGCGCCGTGAGCAAAAAGTTCGCCCTGACCAGCGTCTATTTCATCGTATTTCTCTATCTGGGAAGCGGGGTGATCGGCACCTTCCACCACCTGTACTGGAGCGGAACCCCGACGATGATTATCGCCCTGGGCGCGGTTTTCTCCGCATTGGAAGTGGTCCCTCTGTCGCTGCTGGGGTTTGAAGCGGCGCACAATCTGAGTGTCGTGGACGAAGGCGGGAAAACCTATGCCTACAAATGGCCCATCTACTTCTTTGTCAGCGTGGCCTTCTGGAATCTGGTCGGGGCGGGCGTATTTGGATTTCTGATCAATCCGCCGATCGTTCTGTACTATTCGCAGGGCATCAACACCACCCCGATTCACTCGCACGGAGCGCTGTTCGGCGTCTACGGCATGCTCGCCATCTCTCTGATGCTCTTCTCGGTCCGCCACATCGTGACACGGGCCTCGTGGTCGGACAAGTTGTTGAAATACAGCTTCTGGGGCCTCAACGGCGGGCTGGCGGGCATGATGGTGCTGAGCCTGATTCCTTCGGGATTCTATCAGTTCTACCACGCCATCCGGGAAGGGCTGTGGTACGCCCGCAGTCCGGAGATTGCCTCGGGCCAGTTCATCCGCACCGTCACGTGGTTCCGCATGCTCCCCGACATCCTTTTTGCCGTAGGGGCGCTGGCGCTGCTTGCCTTCCTGGTTCGGGCCACGATGTTGAGCTTCCGGAAAAAAGCTTGACCGTTTACCGGCAACGACTGAAAAACGCGCTACGGAGCGCAGTGCGCGGACCGCGTCAATCGGGTGTGTCTGACCCGGCGCGGTCCGCTTGTTTTCTGGCTGCTTTGCGGCGGTGGCGGGCCTTTTGTTTGCGCGCCCTGGCCGCGCGCTTCGCCTCCGGGCTCTCCTTCCCCAGCTCTCGGGCTTCGATGAGCTCACAGAGCCGGCGCCGGGCATAAAACCGGTTCAGCGCCTGGGAACGTGCTGTCTGCACCTTGACTTCGAGGCCCGTGGGTCGATGCCGGAGCTGGACGCAGGTGGCCGACCGGTTCACGTGCTGGCCGCCGGGGCCGCTGGACGAGACGAAGCGTTCTTCGAGGTCGGATTCGCGCAGGCCGCACGCGTCCATGCGCTGCGCGAGCTCCGCCTCTTTCTGGGGCGTTACGCCAAACTTGCCCATCGCATTTCCCCTGCGGCCCGGGTCACCCGTCCGGGCGATTTAATTCGAGCCGGCGTGCATTTGCAGGGCCGCCTCAATCTCGCCGAACAGGGCGCGCGTCGCCTCGTTGACCTGGCCGGCCTGGTCGCGCTGAAAGTAGCGGGACACGCCATCGCCCGTCATTTGCACCCAGACATGCTCGCCCTGCCGGTACGGTTCTTTCAGATGAAGCGTCGCGGTGGCGTCGCCGCGGCGGTAGGTGAATGGCTCGAGCCGGGTGCTCTGACCCAGATCCCAGAAAAGGACCCCCCGGTCCGTAAACAGCAGCAGACCGCGGGAGTCGTACGGAACGCGCTTGAACTTTGCGCCAAAGGATTCCGGTGAATAGCACTTCACCGGCACCCGGCGGGCATGCTCCATCAATTCCGGGTGATGCTTTCCAAGCAAACGAAGGCGGCGGACGGCGTTTGCCGATTCCTCCAGGCGATGCAATGGTTTTGCGGTCACGGGCACGGGCAGGAGGCGAAGCACCGTGTCAGCCACCCTGACCGCAGCCCCGAGGGTATATTCAAAGAACGCGTTCATTCTCAACAGCCTTTTTGCTCCGGGAGCGTGACGATCTGCCGTGGCGCATACCGGCCCCTTGTATCGCTTCGGCTGGGAGTTCCGGGCGCCGGGTTCACGCCGTTACCGGGTTTTCCAGCCGGCCCAGGCCTTCGATCTCAACGGCGATCGTGTCCCCGGGTTTGAGCACGACTTTCGGGTTGCGGGCCCAGCCGACGCCTTCGGGCGTCCCGGTCAAAATCACGGTGCCGGGGAGCAGCGTGGTGTCTTCCGAGAGAAAGCTGATCAGCGTTGGCACGTCGAAAATCATGTCTTTTGTATTCGATGACTGCATGGTTTCGCCATTGAGGATGCTCTTGATCGCGAGTGCATTGGGGTTGGGCAGTTCGTCCCGGGTGACCAGGAGCGGGCCCAGGGGGGCAAAGGTATTGAAACTTTTTCCCCGGCACCATTGGGAGCCGCCCAGTTTCGACTGCCAGATGCGTGCGGATACGTCGTTGCTGCACATGTAGCCGAGGACGCAGTCCAGCGCGTCTTTTTTCGAGACATTGCACGCGGGTTTGCCGATCACCACGGCCAGTTCAGCTTCGTAGTCCACTTCGTCCGTACACACGGCGGGCAGCTCGATCGGTTCCCGGTGGCCCGTGGCCGTCGCGGGGTTTTTCATAAACAGGACCGGGTATTCGGGCACGGGAACGCCGCCTTCCTCGGCATGTTTCCGGTAATTTAATCCAATACAGAGGATGGCGGTCGGATCAAGGGGCGGGAGCCAGCGGCTGGGCTCGACGGCCTCGTCCGTAATGCGGGATTCCCCCCCGGATATGTCGCCTTCAATTTTGAGCAGGCGGCCGTCCTTTTGTTCGGCCGCATATACCACCTGATTGTTTTTATCCAGAATGCGCGCCAACCTCATGGCCTCGTCCTTCCTTTGTTTTGAACCTCCCGCAGCATGACACAAACCGCCGGACCATGTCACGAAGACGCCGCGACCCGTTTTCCATAGCGCCAGGCAACGAAGCCCAGCAGGGCGAGCACGAGCCCCACGCCTATCGAATACAGGCCGTCCCTGCCGTGCCCGGTTACCGCGACCGCAGCCGCCAGCAACAGTCCGATCAATCCCGTGCAGAGTCCGACAATGCTCATGGCCACGCCGGCATCATGCGAGGCGCCGGGGGATGCTTTCCGGGGCCTGTCCCCGGTACGGACGCCCGCGAGGAAATCGTCGACTTCCTTCTGCTTCACGGGGCCGTCGGGCAACAGGGCGCTCAGACAGAAGATCCCGAAGAGCGTCGGCAACGCGGTGATCCAGGTGAGCCACGGCACGGTGTTGAGAAATGCCAGTCCCGTGCCCTGGGGATACAGGCCGAGTACCGCCTGGGGGACCACACGCGACACATGCGCCACGATGGCGGACTCCGCGGGCAACAGGCTCAGCGTATACGCGGCGACTCCACTGGCAGCCCCCAGGGCGAAGCCAAGGAGCGCGCCCAGGTTGGATACCCGCCGGGTCAGGAATCCAAAAAACACAGGGATCCCTACGGGCGGCAACAGCAGGCTGAACACGCCCGCCATGATCTGCACCAGGTCGCGCAGGTTTTCTATACGGGAAAGCAAAACAGCGATGGCCACTGCGATCATTCCTACCCCAAAGGTGGCGAGCCGCCCCACAAGCACCAGGGCCCTCTGAGACGCCCGCGGATCGAACAGGCGCAGGTAGATGTCGTTGGTGATAACCGCCGCGACCGCGTTGTAATCACTGGAAAGCATCGACATGGTCGCGGAAAACATGCCGGCAATCACCATGCCGAACAGTCCTGCCGGCAAAAGCTGGCGGCAGACCATGGGGTAGACCGAATTGGCATCGGCCACGCCCGGCATGAAGACCCGCGCGGCAAACGCCGGCAGAAATAGCAGCGGCACGCCAACAAAGGTCAGAAAGCCCACTGTGTAGCCCACTTTTTGGGCGTCGCGATCCGTTTCCACCGCGTAATACCGTTGCACAATGGGCCATTTTGTCGTATAGACGAGAAACTGGATTAGCGTGAAGGGCAGGAGCCACCAGAAGGAGTAACCTTCACTGGCCAGGTTCCAGTATCGCGGCGGCGCATCTTGAAAAATCGGCAGGAGCCCTCCCGCCCGTATCAGAACCAGCGGGATCAGGACCAGCACCGCGACACCCATGACAACAAACTGAACCGTGTCAGTAATCATGACCGCCCAGAGTCCCCCCATGAGGGTATAGCTCAGCATAATGGTGCCGCAGACCAAAATGGCGACGGGCATGGCCCAACTGTTCTGAATGCCCAGGCTGACGGTCACCATGGTCCCGATCACGAAGAGTTTCAGCGCGTCGTCGATCACAATGAGCGGCACGCCCGCCCACGAGAAGCATTGGCGCAAGAAGGGGCCGAAACGGCGCTCCACGAATTCCACCGGACTGGTGATGTTCATCCGCCGCCAGCGCGCCGCGAAGAAACGGGCGCTCAACACCGCGCAGGGGACTGTCATCCACCAGATCGTGATGCAGACCAGCCCTTCCTTGTAGGCCAGCGCCGAATACGATACGAAAGCAAACGCACTGAAGGTGGTCATGTACAGGGACACCCCGGACACCCACCACGGCACCTGACTGCCCCCGCAGAAGAAATCTTTGAGGTCCTTCATCTTGCCGGAAAAATACAGGCCGATACCCAGCATGATGACGAAGAACCCGGCAAGAATCAGATAGTCCGCCAAAACCAAACCATCTTGCATGAGCCCCCTCCTCTCCGTGGTTCCGATTATAAGTACGAACTCGGGAGAATGGTACCGGCTTGTGCCGTTTAGACTCGCTGCCGAGCAGGACGGGTATTCGCCGCCTAAGGTAATTTATTGACAAAATCGAGGTTATCGTATATTATTTTATGGTGGACGAGGTTCGCCTCGCCTCGCTGAGGAAGGGGAGCGCCATGGCGTGGTTCTTGCTTCTCTATACGGGGTTGTTTATCTGGATCTGGTGACGGCTGGAATGGAGGAATCTACCGTGAAACACATCAAATATCTGACAAAACGGACGCCTGCAAGGGCAAACTGGTGGCAGGACCTCATCTGCTACGGCGCGCTGTTCATTTCAAATCTGTTGAGCGCATTCGGCGGCGCCTCACCGTTTCTTGACTATACGACAGAAAAATGTGACCTGCCGATAGAAGAGCAACCGTAGCCCCGCCTGTTTCCGGGCCTGGCTCAGGTCGCAGGCTGGACATCGCGCCCCCGATTGCACAGGGATGCAGGCCACGCCACGGGCGGCAGGGGAAATGCATCTCCGGAGTGTGTTCTTTGCTCCGCGCGGTCTCGAGAGAGGCCGCGCGGTTCTTTTTTTCGCCGCCAGCGAATGAGTCTGGCGCCTCTTGTTCTGCTGTTTCTCCTTTTTCTTTCTTTTTGCTGCGGGATACTCGGCAAAGACGAAGTGCTTTTCGCCGGGTCATTACTCGTTTCTCGCGCCGAGTCAAGGGCCGGTTCGCCGCGTGGATGCCTGTTTGCGTTGAGCAGCGCGGAGGGGTATACTTTGAATGGTGCCGTTTTTCACGAATGAGTGAAAAGGGCGCCGGGTAGCGCAGGGGACAGATTTGCACTGTCCCGCTAACTTATTGTAAGCTCTACTCCTACCGCGTGTTTTCACCGCAGTACGATACACGCTTGACGACCGCCTCACGGGGCGGAGCGCCTGGCCAGGGAAGAAGGCCTTGCTTTCCCGCGGAACGGCCCCTCCCCTATGGCTTTGCACAGTGAGCCGTGCAGACGCAGACAGAGGAAAGTGAATGCTAGAAGATCTCTTAATTGCCGCATTCATCATGGCGGGTCTCGGTGTGCTCCTCTCTGTATTGGTAGCGATCGCGAGTAAACGCCTGTACGTTTTTGAAGACCCTCGGATTGACGAAGTGGAGCAGCAGCTCCCCGGCGCAAACTGTGGCGCATGCGGCGTTCCAGGGTGCCGCGCGTTCGCGGAGGCCATTGTTGCGGGTAAGGCCTCCCCGGCTCAATGCACCGCGAGCAGCAAGGAAATAATCGATCAGATTGCCGCCTACCTGGGCGTTGATGCCGGTATCCAGGTACGGCGCGTGGCGCGTCTGGCCTGCGCCGGCGGCAATAATGTGGCGCGTCAAATGGCCACGTATTATGGCGCCGAGACCTGCCGGGCGGCTGTCCTCGTGGCGGGCGGCGGGAAGAGCTGCGTTTGGGGCTGCCTCGGATACGGCGACTGCCGGGATGTGTGTCAGTTCGACGCCATCCACATGAACGAGAATGGCCTCCCCGTAGTCGACGAAGACAAGTGCACCGCCTGCGGCGCGTGCGTTGATGAGTGTCCCAAGGACCTTTTCACGCTGTTGCCCGTGAACCAGCGGCTCTGGGTCGCGTGCAAGAGCCTGGCCGAAGAAGAGGTTGCCGAGGCGGAGTGCGCGGTCGCCTGTACCGGATGCGGGCGATGCGCGATGGACGCCCCCAACAATATGGTGTCCATCGTCGATAACCTGGCGCGCGTGGACTACAGCAAGTGGCGGCCCGACTGCAAGGCAGCTATTGAACGCTGCCCGACGGGCGCGATTGTGTGGCTGGATAAAGACCTCGGCCCCATCAAGGGCGTCAAGGCCAAGCGCATTACGCGCAAGAGCCCGCTGCCTGTCGGCTGAAAAGCGCGCCGCCGGGGAGCAGCCGGGGAATGACATACAAAATTGACGGGCGGCCGGTTCGCCGGAATCGGCGGCCAAGGGCGAAGTTGATACCGGTTTAACGACACAACAAGGGTTAGGACATGAAAGACGCCAAGGAGACTACCAAGTACCCGGGAATTCGCGAAGCCATGGACGGCAACACCGCCGTTATTATGTGTGAGCGAGAAGCCAGTGACGCCGCGGGCGCATATCCGATCACGCCGTCCACCCAGATGGGAGAATACTGGGCGGAGGCCGCCGCGGCTGGCCATATCAACATTTCGGACCGCTCGTTGATCTTCATCGAGCCCGAAGGTGAACATGCGGCGGCCGCCGTCACGGCTGGACTGGCGATGGCTGGGTTGCGTTCGTGCAACTTCTCTTCGGGACAGGGCATCGCGTATATGCACGAGTCGTTGTACGCGGCTGTAGGCAAGCGGCTCACGTACATTCTGAATATGGGCTGCCGGGCCATCACCAAGTCTACGCTCAACGTGCACGCCGGGCACGACGACTACCACGCTGTCGACGACACGGGCTTCTTCCAGGTCTTCGGAAAGAACGTGCAGGAAGTCGCCGACCTGAACGTCATCTCCCACAAGATCGCCGAACTGGCGCTCAATCCGGGTATTGTGGCCCAGGACGGATTCCTGACCACGCACCTGATCGAATCGCTGCTTCTCCCTGAGCGCCAGCTCATCGCGGAATACCTGGGCCTCCCGGATGACATCATCGACACGCCCACTCCCGCACAGCGGATCATCTACGGCGACAAACGGCGCCGGATTCCGCTTCTGTGGGACGTGGACAACCCCGTCATGGCCGGCACGGTCCAGAACCAGGACGCGTACATGCAGAGCGTTGCGGCGCAGCGTCCGTATTTCTTCGACCACATCGCGGACATCACCGACGAGTGCATGGCCGAATTCACCCGGCTGACCGGGCGTTTGTACAAGCGTGTATTGACCTACGGCATGGACGACGCGGACTACGTCCTGATCGGCCAGGGCAGCGTCGTGCCCAGCATGGAAGTCGTGGCGGATTACCTGCGCGAAACGCGCGGGCTGAAGATCGGCGTTGTCAATATGGTGATGTTCCGGCCGTTCCCGTCGGATCTGCTCACGCCGCTGCTGAAAGGCCGCAAGGGCGTTTGCGTCCTGGAGCGCACGGACCAGCCGCTTGCCGAAGATCTGCCGCTGATCCGCGAAGTGCGGGCGGCGATCAACAAGTGCGTTGAAAACGCGCGGTCCAACGGCAAGGGTCTCCCCTACCCGAAACACGACACGTACGGCAAGCCGATGGATGTGCCGCCGCTGTATTCTGGATGCTACGGCATGGGCAGCCGCGACCTTCAACCGGAAGGCATCATCGGCGCGATCGAAAACATGCTGCCCGATGGCAAACAGAAGAAGCTGTTCTACCTGTCGATCGAGTTCGTCCGGGACAAGGCCTACACGCCGAAACAGGAAGTCTATCAGCAGCAGATCCTGGAAGGGTATCCGCAGGTCAAGGAATTGGCCATACGCGGAAGTGAAAACCCGAACCTCCTGCCGAAAGGCAGCATCACGGTGCGCCTGCATTCCATCGGCGGCTGGGGCGCCATCACTACCGGCAAGAATATCGCCATGACCCTGTTCGATTTGCTGGGGTACCACATCAAGGCGAATCCCAAATACGGTTCGGAGAAGAAAGGCCAGCCGACCACCTACTATCTGTCTGCGGCGCCCGAGCCGATCCGCGTCAACTGCGAGTATTTCTACGTCGACGTGGTGCTGTCTCCCGACCCGAACGTGTTCAGCCATTCCAATCCGCTCGCGGGACTCAAGAAGGGTGGCGTTTTCATCATCCAGAGTGAACTGGGCTCCCCGGAGGAAGTCTGGAAAGAGCAGATCCCGCCGCGCTACCAGAAGATCATCGTGGACAACGAAATCCGCGTCTTCTACGTCGACGGGTTCAAGATCGCACGTGAAATCGCGACTGACCCCGAGCTGCAATTCCGCATGCAGGGCATCGCGTTCATGGGCGCGTTCTTTGCGGCCTCCCCGCTGCTCAAACAGCGCAACCTGTCGGAAGCCGCGCTGTTCAAGGCGATTGAAGACCAGCTGGAGAGCAAGTTCGGCGCCAAGGGCCGCCGGATTGTCGACGACAACCTCAAGGTGGTCCGCCGCGGCTTCACCGAGCTGAGCGAGCTCACCAACAAAACCGTCATCGACGCGGACGCCAAAGCGCTCCGGAAAGAACCGTCGATGCCGATCATGCTCAAGCGCCAGCCCAAGGGTGATGCGCCGCTGACCGACGTTCACCGGTACTGGGAACAGACCGGCCATTTTTACGCGACGGGCCGCGGAAACGACAACCTGACCGACCCGTTCATTTCCATGAGCTGCATCCCCGTGGCCACGGGCGTCTTCCGGGATATGACGAGCATCCGCTTCGAGCACCCGGTCTGGGATCCGATTCGGTGCACGGCCTGCGGCGACTGCTGGGCCATCTGCCCGGATTCCGCGCTGCCCGGCCTGGTGAGCACCATCTCCGACGTGCTGGCCACAGGCATCAAAAAAGCACAGGAAAACGGCGCCGAATTCAAGCATCTGCCGAAATTGGCCGGCACCATCGAGAGGAAGCTGCGCGCGGGCATCGGCGACAATGACGAGGCGGACATTACCGCGCTCCTCACCCAGGCAGTGGAAGACACCCTGGCCGAGAGCACGCTGACCGGCGAGAAAAAGACCGAACTGACGGAAGAGGCCGCGGCACTGATGGATGTGCTTCGCCCGTTCAAGTTCGGTTCCAGCACCCCCTACTACACCCTGAACGAGAAGTCCAAGCCGGGCAGCGGCGGGCTTCTCTCCATTACCGTCGATCCGTATACCTGCAAAGGCTGCATGGAATGTGTGCAGGTGTGCCCGGCCGACGCCCTGCATGTGACGACGCAAACCCCCGAGACCATTGACGAATTGCGCCGTAACTGGGAGTTCTGGCTGGACCTGCCCAATACGAAGCCCGAGTACATCCGGATTGACAACCTCGAAGAGGGCATCGGCGCGCTCGATACCCTCCTCCTGGACAAGGTCAACTACAAATCGATGGTTGGCGGCGACGGCGCCTGTCTCGGATGCGGTGAAAAGACGGTGGTGCACCTTTTCACCTCCGTCATCGAAGCGCTTATGCAGCCGCGGGTGAAGGCACAGGTAGCCCGCCTGGACGACCTTATCGAGCGTCTTGAAAAACACATCCGGCTCAAGCTGGCCGAGCAGGTCAACGTGAGCGATACGGACGCCATGAACCGGGCGCTTACCTCGCTGCAGGGCAAAGATCTGACCCTCGCCAATCTCAGCACAGCGCTCGAAGCGGGCAAGGTCAACAGCACCATCGACAGCGAGTGGCTCAAGACGACGACCGACATCCTGGCGAAACTGAAGCACCTGCGCTGGGAGTACACCACCGGCATCACCGGCCGCGGCCGTGCTAGCATGGGAATGATCAACGCCACCGGCTGCACCTCGGTCTGGGGTTCGACGTACCCCTTCAATCCGTATCCGTTCCCGTGGGCAAACCACCTGTTCCAGGACTGCACCTCGATGGCCATGGGCGTGTTTGAAGGCCACATGCTTAAGATGGGCGAAGGCTTCAAGGCCATTCGCAAGGCAGAGATGGAGCTGGCAGGCGGCTACAACCCGAAGGAACACGAGGAGTTCTTCCGCTACTTCACGTGGCGTGAATTCACCGATGAAGAATTTGCCCTGTGCCCGCCGGTGATCGCTGTCGGCGGCGACGGCGCGCTCTTCGACATCGGATTCCAGAACATGTCCCGCCTGATGATGAGCGGCAAACCCGTCAAGATCATCTGCCTGGACACCCAGGTGTACTCGAACACGGGCGGCCAGGCCTGCACCTCGGGATACTTCGGCCAGATCTCCGACATGGCCCAGTTTGGCAAGGCCATTCAGGGCAAGGAGGAAATCCGCAAGGAGGCCAGCCTGATCGCGATGGCCCACCGCACCACCTACGTGATGCAGGGGACGATCGCCAACGTCGGCCACCTGCTGGAAGGCTTTGTGCAGGGTCTGACCGCGCGGAGGCCCGCCTTCTTCTCGATTCACAGCCCCTGCATGCCTGAGCACGGCATCGGCGATGACGTGGCCAAGCACCAGTCGATCCTGGCGGTTGAATCGCGTGCGTACCCCGTGTTCCGGTACAACCCGGATCTCGGTGAGAATCCGGCGGACGCGCTCGACCTGGAAGGCAACCCCGCGCTGAACAGCGATTGGCCGACCTTCACGCTCAGCTATGTCGATGAAGAAGGCCAGCCGGGCACGATGGAGATCCCGCTGACCTTCGCGGACTACGCGGCCACGGAAAGCCGTTTCCGCAAGCATTACCGCAAGGCTCCGCAGGATGCCTGGAACGATGACATGGTGCCCATCGCCGACTTCATCAATCTGAGCGAGGAAGACCGCGAGGGACTGTATCCGTATGTGTGGGCGGTCGACAAAAAGAACCGTTTGTCCCGCCTGATTTGTTCGAAATCGATTGTGAAGTCGACCGAAGACCGGCGCAATTTCTGGAACTTGCTCAAGTCCCTCACGGGCGCTGATCAGAAAGTCGACGTAAACCAAATTGCCAACCAGGCGCGTGCGGAAGTGGTGCAGAAGATCACGGCCGGCCTGCTCCAATTGGCCAACGGCGGCAGCGTTTCGCACGCCGTGCCGGCCCCGGCCGCCATGGCCGTGGTTGCACCAGCAACCGGCGGCGGCGGAGCCGCAGTAGAGCAGAACGTGGCTGTTGCCCCCGCACCGGACGCCCCGGGGCTGGTTACTGGAGGTGGAATGGATCCGTATCTTGATTCGGAGCAGTGCACGGGTTGTGGTGAGTGCCAGCTCATCAACCCGACTATGTTTGGCTGGAACGACAAAAAACAGGCGATCGTGCTTGACTACAAATCGGGCCCCTACAAGGACATGGTCAAAGCCGCGGAACGTTGCGCGGCCCGGTGCATCCGCCCCGGCGATCCCTGGGATCCGAATGAAAAAGGCCTCGACAAGCTCGTAAAACGAGCTGCTAAATTCAACGAGATGTAGCCATCGCGGGCAACGCGCCCGCTCGATCAGAAACGGGTGGGCGCGTCCCTGGGGGTCATGGGACGCGCCCACATAACACGCGCTGGTATCCATGAGCATATTGACATTACTCGGCCTCGACAAGACGTTCTCGCATGGGGTGCATCCCCCCGAGTACAAAGCGCTGACGGAGCATAAGCCCATTCGCCGTCTGCCCTTTGCGGACGAGATGATCATTCCGCTGTCGCAACACACCGGCGCGCCAGCCCAGCCCATCGTTCGCGAAGGTCAGGAAGTCGTGCGAAGCGAGCCGATCGCCAAGCCGGGCGGATTTGTGTCGGTGCCCATGCATGCGCCCGCTACCGGCCGGATCACCCGTATCGCCCTTGCGCGCGACGTGCGGGGCGGCATGTCCCCCGCCATCTTCCTTCGGCTGTATCCCGGCGAGGGCCAGGAAATCCTGTATGGCGCGCCGATCGATGTCGACGGCATGTCCAACCCGGAGATCGTCAAAGCCGTGCAGTGGACAGGCGTAGTGGGCCTGGGCGGCGCGGCATTCCCCACGCACGTCAAACTCGCCGTGCCGGAAGGGAAGAAAGTCGACACGATCATCGTGAACGGCTGCGAATGCGAGCCGTACCTCACCACCGACCACCGCCTGATGGTCGAGCACCCTGAGGATGTCTATGAAGGCATCCGCGTTGTCCAGCGGGCCTACCAAGCGGCCCGGGTGGTCGTGGGTATTGAGAACAATAAGCCCGACGCCGTGGAAGCCATGCGCCTCGCCCGACCGGATGGTGAGCCGATCGAGGTGGAATCCATCGAGACCAAATATCCGCAGGGCGCGGAAAAGATGCTCATCAAATCGCTGCTGGATCGCGAAGTGCCGTCCGGGGGTCTCCCAATTGACGTGGGCGCTGCGGTGTTCAATGTGGCGACTTTGGCCCAGATCGGCGAACTGCTGCCGATGCAGCGGGGGCTGATCGAGCGCGTGATCACCGTGACGGGGCCCGCGGTAGGCAACCCCGGCAATTATCTTGTGGCGCTGGGCACCCCCCTCCGGTTTATCCTCGAACAGTGCCGCTACCGCGGCGAGGATGCCTCGGTGGTGATTCTCGGCGGCCCGATGATGGGCGTTTCCGTGCCTTCGCTGGACATCCCGATCACAAAAGGCGTCACGAGCATTCTGGTGCTCGACAAGGCGGAAGTGCAGAAACGCAACCGCAAGGAATACCCCTGCATCCGTTGCGGAAGCTGCCTGGATGCCTGCCCCATGCACCTGAATCCTTCGCGCCTCGGCCAACTGGCCCGCAAACGCGAGTTTGAGACCATGGCGAACTCATTTAATCTGATGGACTGCTTCGAATGCGGGTCGTGCTCTTACGTATGCCCCTCGAATATCCCCCTGGTGCAACGGTTTCGAGTCGCTAAGACTATCATCCGTGAAAGGAAAGCAGCGTCGTGACGGTCATTACCCCGGAAGCATTCGAGATCCGCACCTCGCCGCATATCAAGGCGATCGTTACCACCGACGTGATCATGCGCAACGTCGTATATGCGCTGATGCCCGTATGCGTGTTCGCGGTCTGGGCGTTCGGACTGAGCGCGCTTGCCCTCCTTTGCGTCACAACCGCAGGCACTATCCTGACAGAACACCTGGTCTGCGTGGTATCGCGCAAACCCACCACCGTCGGCGACTACAGCGCGGTGATTACCGGCATTCTGCTCGCCTTGACCCTGCCCCCCGGCCTGCCGCTGTGGATGGGGTTCGCGGGCGGCGTCATCGCCATCCTTCTGGGCAAGGCCCTGTTCGGAGGCCTGGGCTTTAACACCTTTAATCCAGCCCTGGTCGCGCGCGCGTTTCTCCAGGCTGCGTTTCCGGTTTCCCTGACGACCTGGATTCCGGCGTTTGTCGACAACCGCTTCGCCCGGTTCATCCCGACCTCACTGACCCTTCCCTTCCTCAGCCCGAACACCCAGGCCGGCGCCCTGGCTGATTATCTTGCTCAAGCAACCATCGACGGCTGGAGCGGCGCCACGCCCTTGTCTCTCGTAAAATTCGAAGGCAAGACCACGGCGACCATGGACCTGTTCACCGGGATGGTGCCGGGATCCACGGGCGAGACCTGCGCGATATTCATTCTTCTGGGCGGCGCCTGGCTGGTGGCGCGGGGTATGATGAACTGGCGCATTGCCGCAGCGATGCTTGGTTCCGCCTACCTGTTCAGCTGGCTGTTCTATTTTCTGGACAATTCGAGCCCGACGCCGGCGTTCATGCTGTTTTCCGGCGGCCTGATGCTGGGAGCCGTGTTCATGGCGACCGATATGGTGGCCTCTCCCACCACGCCCCTTGGCGTCTGGATTTACGGTGGTCTGATGGGTTTTCTGACCATCCTGATCCGCGTCAAGGGCGGATTGCCGGAGGGCGTCATGTATGCCATCCTGCTCGGCAACGCCGTGTCGCCCCACATTGAAAACTTCACCCAGCCCCGGGTATTTGGAAGCGAACGAATCAAGAAGGCAGCGAAATGAGCAACAGCACACCCGCAGCGCAAAAAGTCGATCAACCGAACAGCCTGCACATGATCGCGGTACTCGGCGGCTTTTCCTTTCTCTCCGGCTTCCTCATTTTCTTCGTCGCCCACGCCACCGAAGCCGGCATTAAACAGAACCGCCTCGAACAGCTGCGCGGCGCTGTCTTCCAGGTCCTCCCGGGCGCCGTATCCAGCCAGGCCTTCGCCGTGGAAAGCGACGGGTTCCGGCCGGTTGAGATCGACGATCCCACCCCCGGCATGAAGAAAGTCTACGGCGGATACGATGAGAGCGGCGCCCTCGTCGGCGTGGCTATCGAAGTCGCCGCCCAGGGCTACCAGGATGTCATCCGCGCAATTTACGGCTACGACCCCGGCATCGGGCGAACACTTGGATTCGCGGTGCTGCAGAGCAGCGAAACGCCGGGACTTGGCGACCTCATCGGCAAGGATCCTGAATTTCTGGCCAATTTCTTCGCCTCCGAGACCAGCCAAGACACCCTTTCGCTTGAATTGACCGCGGATGGCCTCGGGCTGGCCCACGCGGTGGAATTTGCCAAGAGCGGGGAAAAAAGCAAGCCATGGCAGATTGAAGGCATTTCCGGCGCAACCATCTCGTCGAAAGCGGTGGTGCGGATGCTGAACGACGGGTCTCAGGAAATCATCCCGCTCATCCACGCCCACTTGGGCCAACTGCAGAAAGGTAGCTCCTGATGGCGCAGGGCAATCCACCCACAACAATGGATGAATTCGTAAAAGGACTGTGGCGGGAGAACCCCGTGTTCGTGATGCTGCTTGGCATGTGCCCGACACTGGCGGTATCCAGTAACGTGCAGTACGCCCTGGCCATGGGCGCATGCGCCACGTTTGTACTCGTGATGTCCAGCGTAGTCGTATCGCTTATCCGCAAGATCGTGCCCAAAGAGGTCCGTATCGCAACATTCATCGTAGTGATTGCGACCTTCGTCACCATGGTGGATTACGTGATGCAATACCTCAGCCTGGCCCTGTATCAGGCCCTGGGCGCGTTCATTCCGCTCATTGTGGTCAACTGCATCATACTCGGGCGCGCAGAAGCCTTTGCGTGCCGTAATAACGTGTGGAAGTCATTTATCGACGCGTTGGGCATGGGGTTGGGGTTCACGTTTGCGCTCCTGTGCCTGGGCGGTGTCCGGGAGATCCTCGCCAGCGGCACCATTCTGAATTTCCGCCTCTTCGGCCCCAACTATGAGCCGTGGGGAGTGATGGGATTGCCGGCAGGCGGTTTCTTCACCCTGGGCGCATGGCTCCTGTTTTTCAACTGGCTGCGTGAACGCCGCGCGCGGAAGCTTCAAGCAACGGAATAAGTACGAGGGCGACATGGATCAGAACGTGTGGGAAATCTTCTTTAACGCAGCCATCGTCAACAACTTTGTGCTGAGCATGTTTTTGGGCATCTGCCCTTTCCTGGGGGTCTCCGGGAAGATCGACACCGCGCTGCGCATGGGCCTGGCCGTGATCTTCGTCATGCTCGTCAGCTCGATGTGCGCCTACGGGATCAACGTCGTGCTGATCCGGTTTCATGCCGAATATCTGCGCCTTATCTGCTACATCGCGGTAATCGCCTCAGCGGTGCAGCTGGTGGAGATGTTCATTAAGAAGTTCAGCCCGGCTCTGTTCCGCGCCCTGGGCATCTTTCTGCCACTGATCACCACCAACTGCGCCATCCTGGCCGTGGCCCTGTTCCAGACCATGCGCGAATACAGCTTCGTTCAGGCCGTCGTTTTCTCGTTTGGCGGCGGCGTGGGCTTCACCCTGGCACTCATCATCATGTCGGGGTTGCGCGAACAGCTCGACCTGGCCGACGTCCCCAGCGTGGTAAAAGGCGCGGCGATCACCCTCATGCTCGCGGGCATTCTGTCGCTGGCTTTCATGGGATTCGCCGGCATCGGAGGATAAGGTGTTTCTGGAAGCGGCCCTCGGATCCCTGGTTATGGCCGCCGTGGTCATCGGGTGGTTCCTGATACAGCGCTGGGCGAGCTCGGTCACGTACCCCGAAGAGTGCAACCTCCCCCGCTCCGAATGCCACCACTGCCTCTCGCGCGGCGCCTGCGCTCTGCGCAGTCCTGACGAGCCGGAAGGGCGGTAAACGGCCTCCCGGCAGCTGCAGCCGCGACGACAGGCTGAGGCGCCCGCCGGTTACTCCAGCGCGGGACCCGCGATTCGTTCGCCACGAAGCTGGCGCGCCTGATCCTCGGGCTTGAACGTCCCGTAGAAGAGCGCGTTGGCGTCCATCCACGTTACAAGCCGGTCCAGTTCTTCGTCATCGAGCTGGACGTCGTGGTGGCCGGCCAGGATCATGTCCATCAGGCGGCTTCCCCGCGCGCCGAAGCGCCCAGGGTGCGTCAACGGCTCGCCATTCTCTTCAAGACCCGTCCACGACGAAAATGGGACGCGCTTTGCCAATACGTTGTACGACTTGCTGTATTGCCCTTCCGCGTCGCCTGTCAGCACAATCGGTTGTCCTTCGGGCCCCGCGGGTGAGTCTCCACCATGGCACTGCACGCAGTGTTTATCCAGCACCGGCTGAACAAGCAGGGGAAAACTCAGCGGCTTCGAACCGTCAGGACCCGGTTCAATCCGCGAGGGCGGCCGTTGGAGGGCCTGCATTGTTGCGGCCTGGATGGGCGAGGTCAGGCGGTGCTCATGGCATCCCACGCAGGACATGTTTTCGCCCGGCTGAAGATAGGTGAGGCTGCGCATGACCTGCACGGCGCGGCCCATCTCGTCCAGGGCCTGGAATGCCAGCGGGATGCGCGCCGGTGCGCGGAAAAACGCGGAACCGTCGGGCTCCACGGGCACCGTGCCCAGCACCTGCTTGCCCGGAGAGGCATTCGCGAAGCCCACGGGAGGCTGGTTCGCGTGCGGGGTGGTCTTAGGCAGCACCTGGACAATGCGCAAATGCGTGATCTTCGCCTCGGGCAGGCGCGGATCGCTTGCATAGACGTCTTGCAGGAAAAACGTGCCTTCGTCTTCCTCGGCCAGTTTCGGATCGCACGTCGACGGAATCACCGGAGGCCGGGCCTGCGGGCGGATGGGCACCGGCCACAGGCTCGAAATGTTGAGGTCGCGGTACAGCAGCTCCTTGTTCCCGAAAGCATCCACGAAATACAGGCCGAACATATTGGGTTTGTTCCCGGCCGGCTCGCCAATCAACGGGTCGAAACTATAGGCGGCCAGAAAATACGTCTCGCTGAGAGGATAGGGGCTGCGGTAACAATGGCCCGGCCAGCGGCGGGCCTCCTCGGGCGTGTCGTACTCTTTCGGGCTGCCGGGCGCATGCCATCCTCCCGGGAGCACGTGCGTCTCACTTTCAGGGAACGGCGCGTCAGGCGTGAGCCGCGTCACGGGTTCGAGCCCGTCCACCCCGCGGGTGGTGTCGAGCAGAATGATTGATCCGGCGGTCATGGCGTGGTGAGCGGCGGCTGTCGCCATGACCTGAGTCGAGGCGGGCACTTGGCGCGCTTCCCAGATCCCCACCGGGTTGAGCGTATTGTTCCCGTAGTAGATCGCCGGCCCGGTGCCGTCTGGGCGCACCGACCAGAGGTGCTGGTAATGCACGGCGTTGCGATCGACATAGTCCCATCGTGTGTAGATCACGCGGCCATCGGCCAGCACCGCGGGATCCCACTCCTGGGTTTCATGGTACGAAACCGTGCGCGGATTCGCCCCGTCACCGTCCGCCAGGGCGAGGGTGTACACATCGCAGGGCCCCCGGCCGCAGCGATGGTAGCCCCCGCGCCGCGTCGAGATGAACATGAGATTGCCGTCGGGCAGTTCGCGCGGGGAAAAATCGTCGTGAGGACCTTCCGTGATCTGCCGCAGGCCGGTCCCATCGGGGCGTACTTCGAAGAGATGATACCAGCGTTCATAGCACTGCTCTTCGACCTCGTCGCTGGGCTCGAACGGCACTTCGCAGAACGCGAACAAAATGCGGTCGGCATCATGCGTGACTTCGGGATGCATATAATTTCCCAGCGGCAACTGGCTCGACACCAGTTCGCGGCATTCCATCGACATGCCCGGAGCATCGAGCACGTAGACGCCGCCCCCACCGCGCGCACAGCGGCCGTAATACTGCGTCAGCTGGTGACTGAAATACGAGGGAACGTGTTTGACGAACAGCAACGGTCCGACATCGGCCAGGGGGTTGGAAAAGACGATGCTGCGGCGCGCGGTATGCACCCCAAGCCACAGCGCCTCCCATCGAGGATCCTCGTCAGAGACGCCATCCAGTGATGTGAATTCGCCTTTGAGTTCCTGCCACCGGGCCGTATCAATCGGCAAGCCTGTGCTCGCAAGGTCGGCGATCAACGCGTCGCCCCGTTCGAACAGGCGCTCAATGGCCAGCGCGTACGAGACGGGCTCGCGCGATGTTCCGATTCCGTCCTGCAGGCGCCAATCCCATTCCAGAAGCGCAGCTTGCAATATTGGTCGAAGCGCAGGAAGCGCCGGTGGCGGCGCAATCGGCTCCAGGGCCTCTTCGGGCGTCAGGCGCACGGCAAGCTGTCTATCGCCATAGACAAGCCGGATGTCCGAGAACCGCACCAGGATCTCGCCAGCCGTCCCGGTGAGCTGCAGCGCCAAGCGCGATTCCTGCGCCATTTCCGGGTTAATCACGATGGCCGCCGAGGCCTCGCCGGCGTATTCGTACGTGGCAGTGCTGCTTCCCGCGCTCACAGCGAGGCGCACTCCTCCTGTGCCTTCCACCCTGATCGATGCCTGCACGGTCGCGCCTTCCGGGACATTGAACAGAGGAACGGCCAGCTCGGCCTCTTCTCCCTCACGCAGGCATACGCCACAGGCATTGCCCCCAAATGTTGCGAGTTGCGGGCCGGTTTCCGCGGCGAGCAGCGCAAAACCACAGATCGGCGCACTGGGCTGCGGGGCGGGTTGACCCATCAGCATAACCGATGGCTCGCCGGCGCGCGGCCGGTCCGGATCGCAGACAAACCGAGCGTTGAGCCAATTCGCCATATCGCAGCCGATGCCGTCGCCGTTATCGTGTGAAACGAGGCGCAGGACGCGGCCGCCTGCCACATCTACAGATAGGGGCCGCGGTGCGGCGTCATCATTCAACGGCCCCACCGAAGCTCGTTTTTCGTCGTCCACGTAAACTTCAAATACAACGCTGCCACGCCCGCCGCCCTGGCGCTGGATCCCGACCTCCGTTTCGAATCTGACAAAATCACTGCGTAAGGCGATCGTCATCGCGCCTTCAGCATGAGTTCCGAGCCCTTTTTCATACGTCCGGTCCGCGACTATCAAAGGCGTCGCAGCGCGGCCGTCCGGCGGCTTAGCGGCCGTGTTGAGGCCCAGGGAACCCCAAGCCTGGGTATGTTGCGGCGCGAGTTCCTCCCAGGCATCGCCCAGGTAGATATCGCCGGCATCCTCAGCGCAGGCCGTGGCGCATGCAACGGCCAGCAGCAACCCTGAACACACGACATAACGAATACCTTCGCCAACGTACATGAACCGGTCTCCAATAGTTCCCGCCGGAGCCATTCATCGCGTCGCGCAGGCGTGCGCGATCCATATCAAGTATCTGGAGAAACAGCCCCGGAATCAAATCAGCGCCTGTTCAATGGAATGCGGGCGGTTTCGCCTTCCAGACAGAACGCAACGCGGCCCTTTCGCTGTTGAAAGGGCCGCGTCTGCCAAAAAAAGAACCGCGCCAGCCGAGCTCAGGCGGCCACGGTGGCATTCAGGTAGTCCAGGGCGCCCTGGGGATCGGGGGAATAGGCATCCGCGCCGATCTTTGCCGCGAATTCCTGCGTCAACGGAGCGCCGCCAACGACCACTTTCGTCCCCGACACCTCGTCCTTGATCAGCTTGACTGTTTTTTCCATGTTGACCATCGTGGTGGTCAGGAGGGCACTCAGGCCGACCGCTGCGCCCGGATTGGCCTGCACCGCCGCGAGGAATTTTTCGGGCGGCACATCCACGCCGAGGTCCACGACCCTCCAGCCGCCGCCTTCCATGACCATGCAGACCAGGTTTTTTCCGATATCATGCAGATCGCCCTGTACGGTTCCGATGACAAACGTGCCTTTGGTCTTGACCTGTCCGGAATCCAGAAACGGTTTCAGATGTGCCATGGCGGCGCTCATGGCTTTGGCTGCCATGAGCACATCGGGCACGAAGACCTGGTTCGCGCTGAATTTCTTCCCGATATTTCCCATGCCAATGATGAGGGCTTTCTCGAGCACATCATTTGGCGAAATGCCTTGCTCCAGGGCCTGCTTCGCCAGTTCATCGGCGCCGTTCTGACCCTTCATGTCGGGCGGATAGGGTGAGGCCTGGTTGACTTTGCCGCGCTCGACACAAACCGCCAGTTGCTGTAACAGTTCCTCGGACATGTCCGCCTCCTCTTAGCGAAGCCGTTTCGCCTTACTTGCCGTCATACCGACCCAGCTCCAAACCTTTTTGAGTGAAATACCGATAGCTCTCGTAGTCGACCTGGTCGGGTATTGAGTGATCCGAGTGAAGCACATACCCGTAATTACTCTTCACCACGGGAATTTTCGCCTGCAATTCTGCCTCGATCTGTGAGGTATCGTTCGAGTATAGAACGCGAACATCAATTCCCCCCATGAAGGATAGCCGATCGCCGAAATCTCTGTAAAGCTTTACAAGATCCATCCCTGCCTTGACTTCAATCACCTGCAGGCAATCGATCCCCGCGTCCAGCATTCCCGGCACCAGCGGCTCAACATAGCCGCACGAATGCATGATGACGGGTATGCCCCGGCTTTTGACGAAATCGATGGTCTTGCGGTGCCCGGGCTGAATGATCTCCCGGTACATCCCGGGCGACACAAAGGGCCGGCCCTTGAATCCCATATCTTCGTAGAACCAGATGCCGTCTGGCCAGCCTTCTTCGCCAAACAGCATCTCCATCATCTCGATGACCAGATCCGCGTATGTGCCGACCATGTCCTTCACCCAATCCGGGTCGGCTGCCATGCCCAGCAGCATATACTCATGGCCGCACACGGGATGCATGAGTTCAAACACATTGGTCCCGCCCCAGCAAAAGAAGCGCTGCGCCCCGGCGGCATGCTGCCGCGCCTCGCGATAGGCAACGAAATCGGTGCGCCGCCGGTCGGGCTTCAACAGCGGCTTGGCGTGCGCGTCCCAGCTTGCCCGGTCTTTCACGAGGAAATCCACATGCTCCGGCGTCGCATCGTGGAGTTTATGCCGGCGCAAAAGCGCGCCGTTGCCGTCGCGCGTCAGCACGGTATCCCTTGTCTCTTCGACCACGACGGGCTCGAAATCCAGGTCCGCGGTCATATTGAACCAGCCGCCCATCTCAATGTCGAAGCCGAAATGGTCCGCGAGCAGCTCCCCTTCCTTGAGACGCCCCTCGCGCGTCCATTTTTTGTGCGTATCGCCCCAGAAGTGCTCGAACAGCCCTACCCGGTCCACCGGCTTCCGCCGGAGGATATTGGCGATGCGTTCGGCGCCCGTCAACGTCATCAGGACACGTCTCCGTCGTGCTGCTGCGGGGAAATTTCGCGTGTCATAGCACAAAAATGCGCTTGAAAGCAAAGCGATCCCGGTCAGTTGCCGGGCCTATGCCTTTCGAAGCACGACGATGAGATCCGGCGAGTCGTCGGGCATAAATGGCTCCCCGGAAAATCGCCCAAACAGTCCCGCGGGCTCAAGCGCATTCTCGAGGGCAAGCGAGAGCAGATCATCTTTGGTCCAGTTGCGCAGTACCGACGTATCTGTGGCGGTCTCGAAGCGGCCTGACGCGTTCTCGACAAAAAAGGCCAGGGCCAGGAGGGTACGATTGCCCGCCGGCACGAGGTTTTTGATCGCGGTCAACTGGCCTCCGGGGAGGCCGGCGGTTTCAATGCGGTGCCGCGGCAGCAAGGCTTCTTTTCGCTCGTAGTTGAGTACCTGAAAGACAAACTGTCCGCCTGGGGAAAGGCGCTCCTGGATGCTGTCAAACACCTGCCGAAGCTCGTCTTCGGCATTCAGGAGGCAAAGAGAGTTGCCGAGGCTGAGGATCAGATCCCACGTGCCGTGGGGCGGCTTCCGCATATCGCAAACCTGGTACTCAATCCGCTCGTGCGCGCGATGTGTTCGCGCGTAGGCAATCATGCCCTCGCTCAAGTCTACCGCGGTCACCTCCGCGTTCTGTTCCGCAAACCACAAGGCATGCAGACCAGTTCCACACGCAACATCAAGCACGCGTTTGCCCGGCGCACGGGACAAGAGGTCGCGCAGGAATGGGCCTTCGCGCTCCAGACGTTTGGGCGCATTGGCCAGCGCCTCGTAATATTGGGCTATCCGCTCGAACGAACCGAGATCCCCGTCACTCATACAGACTTCCTCCTGACAGGATTTACATCTCCCAAGTGGTTGCACGATTTGTACTTTCCGCCATTGTCAAGTATAATCGGTTTACTGCCTGAACATACGCACCGAGTATGGAGAATTACGCATGAAACGAGCCTTTCTGGTTGCCTTTGTGATTGGAGTATGCTTGATCGCGTTCGCGGGCTGCAAAGCCGAGCCACCGCCGCCGCCGCCGCCGCCCCCGCCACCACCCCCTCCGCCGCCGCCCACGCCCGAGGAGATCGAAAACGAGATCAAGACCACGTTCTTTACGAAATATCAGGTGCTGAAAAGCATGTTGGAAGGGAATTATGCCGAAGCAATGCGGCGCTACAGTCAAATGGAAGCCCAGTCTTCAGGCCCGGGCATGCCGTCTCCCACCGGCATGCAGCAACAGCTGCCCGCGCCGATTGACCTTAAGGAAAGCATCAAGGCGGATCTCCAGAACGCCAAGGACACCCATTCCAATACGGACTATGGGCAAAAGGGGCTGCAACGCGTGGGCAACCTCTTCGAGCGTGACATCGTCGCCGCGTACGACCGGGCGCAAGAAAACCCCCAGATGTACGACGTGCTCTTTATGGCGGGCGATTTGCTGCAGGTGCTCGAACCCGAAAGCAGCATGCTCGCCCGGTATCGCCAGCTGGCCAAAGATCAGATCAACCGGCCGCACGTGAAAGTGACTGGCAATACCACGATGGATGGCGTGACCATCTGGTTTCTTCAGGTATACCTGCCCGAAACACATACCACCCAGAGCCTGCAGGTGCGCCAGGGTGACGAATTCCTGGGTTTACGTTTCGTTGGCACGCTCGGCAACAACCGCGCCATTGAGCTGGAATACTTGAAGCTGAACGAACGCTTTGTTGTCCCGGCGCCCTGATACCAGGGCATTGCCGGATGGCAGACGCGTGCTCCTGGCGCACGCCTGCCCTTACGAATGAGTGCAGACTCGCCGCGGCCCGCGAAGCTGAAGACGGGCCGCGGTTTTGGTTACCAGAGCGCGCTACGAGGTCGGCTACATGAGAAAAAGCAACGCACTCCGGTTGGCGGCCCTTATTGTATGCGTCGCGCTGGCGACGGGCTGTTCCGAAAAGAAGAGCGCCGCCCCGCCTCCGCCTGAAGAATCTACGCTGCCCATACACCCCAACGCACAAGAGATTGCCGATGAAATTGCTGTGGGACTGGCGCCCCTCAATGACGTCCTCTCGCTCGAAGCCGGCATTACCCCTGAATTGCGGGCTCAGCTCATCGAGTATCTTGAAATGGCCAAGCATACTCACGGCACCACCGAATGGGGCCAGAAGGGCCTTGTTTTGGCGGCGAACCGGCTTGAAGACTTACTCGAAGAAGCCAAGGCCAGTATGCTCACGGACGTGGCCCTTTTCTTGTGCGATCTCATTGAAACTCTTGAACCGGACAATACCAAGGTGCCCCGCTTTCGCGAATGGGCCCGGATACAGCTCGAGCGGCCGCTGGTGAAGATCGTCGGGTGGTTCGAGTTCGAAGAACCGCGTTTCGGCAGCGACGAAATTTACGTCTTACTCGAGGTCTACGTCCCCGCGACCGGCAAGACCCAGCGTCCGAGGGTGATGGAAGGCGAGGAATTCATGAACCTCAAGTTTCATCGCATCATCGGGAAAAAACGGGGCGTCGTTCTCGAATATCTTCCGACCAAGGACCGTTTCGCCGTGTACGGTCCCGGACGCCGGGCTGCGATGAAAAATGCCGACCCCAACTTCTGAGTTGCTCGCGGATAAAGACAAGCCGCCGCGCAATTTGCTATAGTCCCGGCATATAAACCACTGAACCTCGGAGACATCGCGCCGCGATGAAGTCATCTGCTGACGACGTGCAGTTTCGCTGGTTTAGCGCGGCAACGCTCATCCTGCTTGGATTTGCCGCCTACATCAACTCGTTTTCGGGCGGGTTCGTCTGGGATGATGCTTCCTCCATTCTTCTGCACAAACATGTGCAGGATCCATCAAAAATCGGCCAGTTGTTTCGCGAGGATTTGCATGCTTTCGGCCGGGGTCAGGGCAATTTCTACCGGCCCATGCTGGCGATCTCCTTCATGGCGGATTACTCCAGAGCCTTCGACGGCCGCATGGAAGGCGGCGTTCCGCAACCCGCCGTGTTTCCTTTCCACCTCACCAATACCATCCTTCACACAGGTGCGGCGCTGTGGCTGTTTGTCCTGCTCGTCCGGGCGGGCGCACCGAGGTTCGTGTGTTGGGCAGCACCTGCGCTCTGGATAGCCCATCCGCTCCACACCGAGGCAGTCGCCTATATCAGCGGCCGGGGGGATTCGATGGCCGCGTTCTTCATGTTTGCGGCACTTTGGTTTGGCTTGTGGGAAACGAGCGGCCGGACACGCGCCGTTGGAGTCAGTTTGAGCGCTGTATTCTTCCTCACCGCCATCCTCAGCAAGGAATCCGCGCTTGTTCTTCCGTTTCTGTTCGTTCCGCTGTTGCTCTGGATGCCGCAATTCGACGGAACCCCGGCCTGCCGAAGCACGCGCCTGGGCCGCCTGCCCGCGCTGGGCGCCATGACAGCCCTGCTCGCCGTCTACGCCGGGCTGCGCGCGACCACCCTCAACTTCGGCTCCGATTCCACGGTGCCCGAACAAAGCGCGGTTGAGCGCCTGCTCCAGACCGGCCAGGCGCTGGCCGTCTACATTAAGCTCATCTTTGTGCCCATCGGCTTGCATATGGAACGGACGCTGGACGGCATCCCGGCCTGGGCCGCTTTTGCGGGGTTCGCCGTGCTTCTCGGCATCCTCGCCGTGGTAGTGTTCGCGGTGCGGAAGGGGCAGCCGCGCATCGCCATGGCCGGCGCCTGGTTTTTGATCACGTGGTTCCCCATCTCCGGGTTGATTGCCTTGAACGCGCCCCTGGCAGAGCACTGGCTCTACGTTCCCCTCGCCGGCATACTCTGGATGCTGCTCGAATTCGTGTGGCTGGCATGTGGCCGGCGCCCTGTACCCTGGCCCGCGATTTTCGCAGTATGCGTATGTTGCCTGCTGTTGACGGCCTTGACCGTCCACCGAAACCGCGACTGGCGGAGCAACGAAGCCCTTTACCTCGCAACGCTCAAAGAAAACCCTCGGTCCATTCGTGTTCAATACAATCTGGCCGTGACCTACCAGGACCTCCTCAACAACCCCGCTGGAGCGCGCAGACACTTCGAGCGCGTGGTTGCATTGTATCGTGAGAAGAAGACGAGTGAAGGGCTCAGCCAGTCTCTTTTCTGGGACGACGAATTGGAAGCCCATCTGTCCCTGGGGGATATCCTGTCTCCAGTGGAACCGGGTAAAGCCATGGAACATTACGCCCAGGTGCTGTCTGTCTCCCCGGATAACGGCAGGGAAGGACTCGTGGGCATGGCCGCCTTTGGCATGGGACGCTGCAGTTTGCAACTCGGGCAGTTCGAGCAGGCCGCCCGCTTCTTGAAGAAAGCAGCAGAACTTCTACCGGAGTTGAAAGGGCAGATTGCGGAAATGATGCCGGGGAGCGCTTAAGTGCTCGTGCCTGCACTTCGAGAAAAAACAAGCACTTGCAGGTATCACTGCTTTCGTTTACAATCGTACCCATGGGGACATCGGGGAACGTGAGGGGGAGTCACAAAGCACTGCAAACCGCCAGACTTCCGGGCACAGCATACCAAATTGCAGAATACTTGAATTTATCATTTTGGGGCGTTTTTGGGTGTCGTGCGGACAAACCCGGGAAAAGACTATAATCTCCTTGCGAGCCTAAAAGTAGGGTATGTAGCCGGTTGTGTGAGTGGCTGAATCTGCCGAGGGGATTTGTTGACACGTGCGGGAACCCGTGCTAGAATGGTGAAACTGAAGGACTTTGTGGTCTTGAAGTGCAACGTCGTCTAACGGAGGTTTTTCCAATGGCTGATGACAAGCCGAAAAAAAACAACGGCAGTGAAGAAGACGCTGGAGGCGGCCGGTTCGAGAGTGATAGCGGCCTGGGGAATCTCCCTCCGTTGAGTGATTTCGAATCGGCGGCGGACACATCGGGCACGAACCTGCCTCCCTTGGATGCGAGCGAGTCGGGAGGCGACATGCGGGAAGATTCCGGCGTGCCCAGTGCGCTGCCGCCCATCAGTGACATCCCCGTCGAGACTCCCGTCCATACCCCGAAGTCTGGTCCGCCGGATTTTGAATCGCCCAGTGCGTTCGACACGCCCATGTCTGCTTTGGATGCGTCGCTCGATTCGCCGCAACCAGAGACAGCGTTTCAGGATCTTGCCGCGGACAGCGATTTCACCCCGGAGACGCCCGAGCTTGGCCCCGGGCCGGATTCGGAGATGGAAACGCCTCTGTTTGACAGCGCGTTCGGCACGCCCGAAACGCCTCACGGCATCGCCGGCACAGGAGCACCCACACGGGCCATGCAGACCCCGATGTTTGGCGGGGATGACGATTTGGGCTTTGATGAAGGGGCCTTTACTCCCGGGTCCGACCGTGGTTTCGCCTCGTCCACCCCGGCGCCTGATTTTGGCACCGAATCTCCCGAGACTGCAGGAGTGGCCGCACCGCCGCCGCAATTTGCACCCCAGCCGCAGATGCCGCTACCCATGGCGGCCGCGCCTGCCAAGGGCGGAGGCATGAACACGATGGCCGCGGTCCTGCTCGCGCTGGTGGTTGGCGCGATCGGCGTGGCGGCAGGCTATTTCCTGTGGCCCACGCTCCAGCCGCGGCTTGGTCTCAGCACCAACCCGCTGCAGGAACAGTACGACCGGTGGGAGAATGAAGTGCCCGGCCTGCAGCAAAAAGCCAGCCAGCTGGCCGAAATCCAGACGCAGCTCGACCAGATCGGCGGGATTAAAGACCCCAACGAACTCGTGGCCGAGATCAAGCGGCTGACGGACGAAAAAGCCGCGCTGGATAAGCAGGTCTCCGATGTTCAGCTGGAGGCACAATCCGCGCAGGAACAACTGGCCAAGGTGCGGCAGGACCTGGCTGTCACAGAGAAAAACCTGGACGAAAAACTTGACGCCTATGCCGAGGCCGACGCAGATTACGAGGAACTGCTCAACCAGATTTCCATCGTTCGGGCCCGTGACAATGGGTTGCGGGCGGAAGTCGAACGTCTGGAAGAACTGGTAGGGCGGCTTGAAGATTCCAACGCCCGGCGCGTGGCCACGAAAGACGCGTTGTCCCACGCCACCGAGCGCCTCGCGGTCACCTTGAAGGAAGGCATGGTTCTGGTGCCCCCGCGCTTTTCCGTTCAGCGCAGGATGGAAAGCCTCACCAACCTGCAGGAAAAGCTCAAGAGCGCGCAGTGGGTCACGCCCGAGCTGCTCGAAGAATTCACTACGCTGTACACCGACGAGCTCGAAATTGCCAGCACCCGCGCCTATTTCTTTGCGCGCATTCCCATGGAGGACCGTTTCGGCGTCACCCACATGAAATGGGCCGAATGCGTCATGAATGGCAACTGGAGCGTATTCTACCGGACGCTTGACGGCGCCAATATCGGCACCTATGAAAACGTGGCGCAGTCGGGCCCGCCCGTATACGAATACCGCGGGATGCTGCCGCAGGAAGTGCAGAAGTCGATTGAGAACACCATCGTCTCTACCCGCACCCCGGATTATGAGGCTCAGGTGCTCGCGCTCGCGGATCGCCAGGCGGAACTGGAAGTGAAAACGCATTTCCAGCGCGTGTTTGATTCCATCGAGTAGCGATCGCCAATTCTTTGCGCCTGTCCCGGCCGCACGGCAGTCCGTGCGGCCGTCTTTCTGTGAGCCGGAAACCAGGGCGTCTTCGAGTGCACGGGAGCTTGAGAACAAGCCGGAGCGAGGTCGCATGGCCGTTGACTTTTTCGAAGAAAGGCAGACGTTCCACTGGACCGTCTACGCACTCCTCCTGCTTGTCTTCGCCGTGCTTTTCTGGACACTCGTACGTGCGCCCCAAACGGGTGAGCATTCGCAGGCGCCGCTGGCCCTGATGGTGTGTGCGTATCTGGTATCCGCGAATGTTCTTTTCATGCGCACCACGATTGATCGGCACGAACTCATGGTCCAGTTCGGCTATTGCTTCCCCATGTACCGGAAACGCATCCCATTGGAGACGATCCTGCGCGCCCGCGTGGTGGAATACCGCCCTGTTCGAAATGCGGGCGGATGGGGCATCCGTTTTGGCCACTTTGAGAAGGAACGCTGCCGCTTCCTCAACTGCCGGGGCAACCGAGGCGTCCTGCTGGAGACTCCCCGGCTCCGGTGGATCATCGGCTCGCAGCAGCCTGAACGCCTCCTCTCCGCACTGAAGCCCGAAGCGGGCTCAGCCTCGGAACGAGTGAGTTATCCCGCCATGCGCTGATTCAGGCGGTATACAAAGGCGAGAATCTCCGCGACTGCGCGGTACAGTGTCTCCGGAATCTCAGTGTCCACGTCCAGGCGCGACAGCACCGCGACGAGGTCCGGGTCTTCGTGAACATAGACGCCATTGGCCCGGGCAAGCTCGATGATACGCTCCGCCAGGAGACCCGCGCCTTTCGCCACGACGCGCGGCGCCGCCTGCTGCTCGGCATCGTATCGAATGGCCGCCGCTTTGCGCCGGTGATCCTTGCGGTTCTCCGCGCTCATGCTCGCAGATCCATCCGTGTCCGCTGCCGGATGAGTTCGCCGACCTCCCGCAGGCGATCGCCTGACCACGGCTCGAACCGGACGCGCGCAGCCTCAAAGCCCGCAGCCGCGAGGGCACCCACAAGCTCTTCCTCTTCAGCGCGCAACGCTTCCAGTGCCTCCGCATCGGCCGCCCGGATGAGACACGTGCAGCGCCCTTCCAGCACCTTCAAGACTAGCCACAGGTCGCCCAGACGCGAAAGCGACAGATCCAGTGCCACGGTGCAATTCCGCGGATCCAGACGCCTCCCTTTACCGGGCCCTTCCCCCACGAAGTGCATCTGCAGCCGCTGGAGGCCGGCGTGTTCCAGCGTGGGGATCTCCAGGTAGACGTACGGGACTTCGAGGCCTCTCAGATTCTGCAGGGCGGCGCCGGTTAACCGGTCAAGCACTCTTGTGGCTGTATCCTGAAATCCGCGAAGCCGGCCTTCACTGCGGAGATAGCGGATAAACGGCTCCTCCTGGCGAACACGCATCAGCAACGCCCGCAGATCACCGTCGGTTTCCGCCAGGATGCCGGCGAGGCGCCCTGATTCCATGGCACGCGCCAACCGGCCTTCAATCGTGCGCCCGGCGCGGCGCCCTGCCTGGAGGATAGCATGCAGTTCCGGCCCGCCGGTGGACACCAGCGCGCTGGACAGAAGAGCGAAGCTGTCAGCCATCTGTTGCGGCAAGGCGCCGGCCTGAGCAGCCTCGTTCATCGCATTGGCCAGCGCCTGAAGGTCTGCGCCCATCCGTGCATCGGAGAGAAACAGGGAAAGAACGCTGCGTACAGCAGCTTCAGTCATCGGCACGGATGGATGCAGCGCGCGCACCGCGTTTTCCGGCGCGGTTAACGCGGGGAAGCTGTCCAGGACGGACGCCACAACCTGTGAAAGCGAAGGCGCGACTCCGGGCTCGCCCGGCGCCGGGGCGGATTGAGGCGTCAGCCGAATCTGGAGGCCGGCGCTCACCCGCAGCACTTCTCCGTTCACGATCTGGCCGGGCTGAAGGTGCGGCTGATCCCCCACAAGCATGCGCGAACCGCCAACCACGATGGAAAGGCTTCCCGGCTGACCCTGCAGCACGGCTTGAAAGACCTGCCCAACGCGCAACCCGGCCGGCAGCCCCTGCGGGGCCGTGACGGGAATCATGAACGGCTGGACCCCTCCGGGATCTGCCATCTCATTCTCCCCGGTCTTTGCGCAAATTCAAAATCAAGCGCACCTCGCCTTTTCCCAGGCCGAGCTCCCGCGCAATCTCGGATACGCTCATACCGACATCGCTGTATTCATAAATGCGTCTCTTCAGCGGCGTGGTATTTGTGCGGCCGTTTCCTCCGGCGCCGCCGGAGTCCTCTGCGTCAGGCTTTGTCTCCGCCCCGCTTTTGTCCAGATTCAGCAGTGCACGAAAGGCGCTCCGCGTTGCTTCCATGGTTTCCGGGGTTTCCGGCGGAGCCGAAACGGGTTCGGGCTCCTCAGCCATCTCCCCGGAATCCAGACCGGCCCAGGTATCCGGCGGATTCGCAGCCGGCTCGTCAGGCAACAGCTGAGCCAGGGTCTCAAAGGAAGCCAGGGGCGCGGGAACAGCATGCTGCACAGCAGGCTGGGCGGCTCCTTCCTGCTCCTCTCCGGCGACGGCATCGCCGGCCGCCGATCCTTCGCGCGCCCGCAACGCAGCCAGCTCCGCTTTCGCCGCGGCCAGCTCGGCAGCAAGCGCGTGCACCGTTTCGTGCATCTCACGCAAAGCGCCCAGCGCCGAGTCCACCACGTTCCGGATGTATTGGACCTTTTTATCCAGGCTGACGTTGAGTTGGCGGGCGAGATCTTTCTGCTGTTCCAAAATGTCGCGCATGGTCTGGAACATGATCATCGTATTGGTGAGATCGTTCTGGCTGCTTCGCGTACCGGCAAACGGCATCCCGCGTTCGCGCATCCGGAAGATTATCGCGACAATGCACACCACAACCAGCACGGCAGCCAGGAAAGCCAACAGGAGCGCCGTCATGTAGAACACGTTGATTCTAACGGAAAGATACTCAAGCATTTTCCGTTCGCCCCGCGCACATCATGCGCTTGCGCCCAGCCGCAGGGCCACGCACCCGCCCGCGGCTTCTTATACCGTCACGTCAAAATGCTGACCGCCCTCATCGGACAGTTTCTTTTTGTCTGCAGCGCCGTATGCAGCGCCGCCTTCTTCTTCCTGCGACTCCGGACGTTGTTTACGGCGCCCGGAGAACGGATTCCGGCGCCGCCCGTCGCGCTCGATCTGGCGGTGCTCCGATTCGTTGCTCTGCTGCACTTGCGTCTCGTCGCGAATGCGATCCTGTTCCGCTGAATCGGCCACGCGTTGCTGGGCGGCCAGCGAAAGGCGGTCGGCGAACTGTTGAATCCGTTCAGCCGCCGCCACCCGGGCCATCTCGGTCTGTAGATCGACTGGCTGAGGCATCTTCCACCTCCCGCTGCCGCACAATTTTCCGGAGCTTTTTCATGGCAGCGCTGTGAATCTGACAGACGCGCGATTCCGTCACTTCCAGCACCGCGCCTATCTCTTTTAACGTCAGCTCTTCGTAATAATACAAGTTTAACACTTTCTGCATCTGTTCCGGCAGGGCGAGGATGGCCTGCACCAGGAGTTCCTGGCGTTCGTGCTCAGAAGCGGCTGTCTCGGGCGTGGGCATGTCACTGTCGGCGGTCATTTCGACTTTTCGTGTTTCGGAGCCTCTCTCGGCAGGCAGGTAATCATCCAGCGAGAGGATATGCGCGGTCTGGAGCTGCATTTGCACATCCTCGACCTGCTCCGCGGCGATTCCCAGCGTCTCGGCAATCTGTTCCGGATTGGGTTCGCGGCCCTGTTCATGGCGCAGTTTTTCCTTGGCGGCGCCGATTTTGCGCGCCATCATGCGCAGGGAGCGGGGAGCCCAGTCCAGCGAGCGGATCTGATCGATTATGGCGCCGCGCACCCGAATCGAGGCGTAGGTCGCGAATTTGATGTTCTGGGCCGGATCGAATTTGTCCACGGCGTCCAGCAGCCCCAGGGCGCCCCAGCCAATCAAATCGTCAATGTCCACGCTGGACGGCACATGGATGGCCATGCGTCCGGCAATGTAGCGCACCACCCGCATATGGCGCACGATCAAATCATGACGCGCGGTTTCGTCGCCGTTTTTCTTCCAGCGTTCCCACAGGCCTTTCTCATCGCTTGGCACTGTTACCGCAGGCTTTCAATACGTTCGCTCGGGCTGACGATCTCGGTAATGCGCAGCCCAAACTTTTCCTCGACAACGACAACCTCGCCGCGGGCAATCAGTTTATTGTTCACGAACAGTTCCACGGGTTCGTCGATGGAATGGCCCACGTCGATGATCGAGCCGGGCCCCAGTTCCAGTACCTGCCCTAAAGGCATCTCGATCCGGCCCAGGCGCGCTGTCACCGTGAGCCCGATGTCCAGGATCATATCGAGGTTCCCCGGCAATTCACGGGGAACCGCCTCCCCTGTTTTGCTCCCCCTTCCCGGGGCGCCAAAACTGTCCCGCACGATATCCTTCACTTCCTCTTCCGTTCCCCGGTCTCCCCGGGCATCCGGCAAAACGGCCTCGGCCAGCGTACGCGAGAACAGCAGGGCGCCGCGTCCATCGTCCACGACGCCGGGCACGCTGTAGGAAAACCGGACCAGCGCCGGCGTGGCGCCCAACGCCGTCATCATCGCCGCTGCGCCGCCGGGAGTGGCCAGGCCAATCTGCACCGGCTGCAGGGTGACCGTTTTGCCGTATTGTTCCTTGAACTGGCCCACGCCTCCGCCCATGCACGGGTCGAACACTTCCGTCATGGCGGCTACCTCGTCTTCTGACAGGGTCGGAGCCGCGACCGCTGCTTCTCCTTTGACGGAGGACACAACGCGGCGGGCATCGTCCAGGGCCGCCAGAAAAATCACCGCACCGCCGCCGCTGAGCGCCGACTGCGCTGCAAAGGGGGATTCTGCCAGGAGTTCGCGCAGCGTACCCTCGGCAGCTTCCTCCGCTTCGCCAACCTGAAACACAGGTGCGGTGGAAAGCATGGCGCCAATGACATCGCTGCATCCCTTCAAGAAGCCCTCGGCGACCCGTGTCAACGCGGCAGCATCCATCCGTCCACTCCCCTGTCAGTCATCATCGTGAAGCACGGCGCTGATCTGTACTGCGCTCTGCTCACCCCGCCGCCCCAGGTGCGCCTTGAAACGCACCAGTCCCCCCAATTCTACTCCTATCGGCTCGTTGATATTGGAATCCAACTGGACGACATCGCCGACACGCAATCGCATCACATCGTCCAGCCGCATTCGGGCATGCCCCAAAACCGCGTCCACCGGCGTTAACGCTCTCTTTGCGGTCCGAATGATGTGGGCGCGGGTCTGAGCGGCAACCTGCGGGCTCAGACGCCGGATAAAACGGGTCTGCTGGGTGATCTGATCGAACACGGGGTTTAACACCACCAGCGGGATGCACATGTTCATGGAGCCCACGCATTCGCCAATATGAAGCTCGTATCCCGCCAGAATGGTCATTTCGCTCCCGGCGACGATCTGGACCAGCAGCGGATCGCTCTCCTGGGTCTCGACACTCAGGTGAAATTCGATGAGCTGTTCCCACGACCGCCGCAGGCTGTCCAGAATCATGAGTACGATGCGGTGTACGATGCGGTTTTCGATCTCCGTCAATTCGCGAGGCTCGGCCAGCGGCAGTCCTTTCCCTCCCAGCACCCGGTCTACGATGGGGAACACCAGCGGAGGACTCAGTTCGATGACGCAATTGCCCTCCAGGGGGTTCATATTCACGACGGAGAGCGCTGTGGGACGCGACACCGACAGAATGAACTCATCGTACGTCAGCTGATCAATAGACACCAGGTCGACCCGCACCACCGTGCGCAGAAACGGCGGCAGCATGATGCTCAGTTCACGGGCAAAGTTCTCGAACAGGCTCTGAAGCCCCTTCAGCTGTTCTTTGGAGACACGTTCCGGCCGGCGGAAATCGTAGATCGTCGTATCCCGGAGCTCCGCGGCAGGGCGTTCCAGTTCCTTGGGCTCGACGTCCAAGTCGCCCTCAGCCACGGCATTCAAAAGAAGATCCACTTCTTCCTGGCTCAGGATGTCAGCCATGCGGAAGCCCCTGTGACGATAGTTTTTACAGTCAATACCTCAACTTGGAGTATAACACAGCGCACAGGAGGGCGCAAGAAAGGCTGATCGGCCTAAAACATTTATTACTAAGTGGATACACGCGAAGAACCGTCCGGGCGAAGTGGCAGAAAAAAGCGTGACCCTCCCGTGAAACGCGCTATCATCATCTTCGTCAATAAATTACTGTGGTACGGTCGAATAGCTTCCCCGCCGGCTCCCCGCCCCCATGTGCTCACAGGGTACCCAGCAGGCGGTTCACCTGCCGCCGCACATGCGCCCCGGCACACGATTCCAGGACGGCCAGCGGATCCAGGCGGCCAGTCACCTTATCCTGAAAACCCTCCAGAGTATCGGTGGAATCGATGGCAATCCGGTGCAGATCAAAGGGGTCGCAGCCCGGATAATTCACGCCATACCGGGTGCTTACGCCAACGCTGAAACCAAACTCCTCCAGCAACATCTTCGACAGGTCGTTGTAATCGAGGATTGAGCCGCGGGGATAGGCAAACGCCCGTGGGGTCTCGTCGAGGCGCTTTTCAATGTAGCGGATGCATTTTCCGATTTCACGGCGTTGTTCGCTCTCATCGAGCTCGGAAAGCCGGGCGTGCGTGAGCGCATGGGCGCCGATCTCGATGCCGACCTCTCGAAGCCGTTTTGCCTCATCCCACGTCAAAAGAATGTCGGTCACGGGGTCGTGCTTGCGCGACAGCCGTCTGCCCATTCCGGCGGGCACGATAAACACCGTGGCGGGGATGCCGAAGGCCTGCAGCACGGGCGCGGCATTCATCCAGATGTCGCGGTAGCCGTCGTCAAAGGTTATCGCGACGCCCTCGACTCCCCGGGCCGCATCGGCGAGCGAGATCACCGTCTGATTTTTCACGAGCCAGGCCATCTGCGCCCGGAACGCTTCCGGCGTAACGTTCATCTCGTGATTCCGGTAGCCGATGCCGTGATAGACGAGGATACGCGAGCAGCCGCGCCGTTTTGGATAGAAATTTCCTACGGTTGCCGCGCCATATTTCACGCCGCGTTTCAGCGCGTTCTTCAGCCGGTTACCCACGCCCAACCGCGGACTCCTTCGCTGGCAACGTTTCCTGCAGCAGGCCGCGGTGGTTTTGCGCAAGCCGGCCATCCGGCAGATGCGCGCACCGGCTCATGAGATGCCACGGTTCTGAAGGGCTGCCAGCGCCTCGCGCACCTTTTCTTCCATTCCCGGCGCGAGCGATGAGGGGTAGCCGTATTCCCAGTAACTGATCACCTCATAGCCGCCTTCCGGCAACTGTTCAGTAAGCGGCAGGTACATGCCCTGGCCGTCGGTGTATCCCAGGGGAATGGTCACTCCCTTTTTCCCGTAAAAATCCTCAATAAAATACCCCCATCCATGCAGAGCTTCGCCCTCGATCCCGATGATGCGCAGCTGATCACCCAGCTGGATGCCGTGCAGCAACAACGGGACATCGGTTGGCAGAGGCAGGCCCCTCTCAAGGTCTTCGAGTGTCTTACGCGCCCACATGAACTTAACATCGCGCGCCCGCCCTTCTTCGGGGGCATTGGCGGCGATGTCCTCGAAGAATTCTCTGCCCGGGGCTGGTTCGAGAGCCCAGCGCATCTCCTCTGATGCCGAGGCCAGCGCGGGCGCGACCGGCGCCAGGCCTTTCCCGACGGCATCAAGCACTTCGCCCGCGACGATAGCGCCGGCTTCACCCATGAGCTCCCAGGTCCCGGGGATCCAGCTCTCGGTATCACGGCCAATCACCAGCGGCTTGGCATCGCCACCGACGCCCTGCAGAAAGAGGCTGCACGGCGCCCCGAAATGCGCGTCCAGCCGGTCCATGGCCGCACCGGGATACTCGGCGGAGATCTCCCAGCCGCTAACCATGGAGGGGTGGCAGGAGATGGAGAACAAGAGGCACACGACTTCGCCCGAGGGATCCTCAAACAGCACGATGGGAAGCTTGTTGTAGGTCGGCCCGCCCGGATTGGGGCGGTTCTGGATGCTGCCATCGGGCATGCGGCGCCGGCGGTTGACCGGCAATTCCGAGGTAGTAACGCCCGCGCGCATGTTCACGGGCCGGGCCTGCGCGCGCGCCGCGAGCGCCGCCTTCACCGTCGCCTGCTCGAGCTGGTTCAAATAATCGCGGTCCGGCGCTTCGTATCCCGCCGAATACCAGGTCCCGGCTTTCGGGCCCACGTGGTTATGCGACGTATTGAGGAAGATCTGGCGCGGCAGCAGATCCATCACCCGCCCAACAGCACCTTTGAACCGGTCGGCATCTTCTCGACCCAGAAAGCACATGTCGTAGCCCATGATCAGAGCCGCTTCTCCCCCATGCTCCAGATACAGGGCCCGCGTATAGATCGGATCGTGTACGCCCGTACAGCCGTGCTCCATATCACGTGTTCCGAAGCCCATCATGGTGGTCCCCAGAGAAGGTGTGATATCTTCGCGCGCGAATCCCGCCAGCATCGTGGCGGCCTTCCCGCCGGGTTGAGACGATGTCTGGCCCTGGGCTGCCCCCACGGTCGCAAACGAGGCGGCCGCCGTTCCCAAAAAAGTGCGTCGTTTCATTCCCTCAATTCCTCGCTGCATCGATTGCACCAGAAAACACGTCCTTAACGCGCTTCGATTCTACTACATTTGCGGCCGGCAACGTACGTGCAGCAGCACTCTTTTACCGCAGCACAGTTCGCGCGGCATTACGGGTTCTTCTCCTCGAACGTGAGTGACGCCGAATTGATGCAATACCGGAGGCCCGTGGGTTCGGGGCCGTCCTCAAACACGTGTCCCAGGTGTGCATCGCAGCGTGCGCACAGGACTTCCGTTCGAAGCATCCCGTGGCTCGTGTCGGTCTTTGTTGCAATATGGCCGTCGTTCACGGGTTGAAAGAAGCTCGGCCAGCCGGATCCTGAATCGTACTTGGCGCTGGAGCTGAACAGGGGCAAGCCACAGCCCACACAGCGGTACTCACCGGCCCTGGTGTTGTCCCAGTACGCGCCGGTAAACGCGCGTTCCGTGCCCTTTTCACGCACGACACAAAACTGCTCCGGCCTAAGCTGTGCCCGCCACTCCGCATCCGTTTTCTCGACCTTTTCTACACCATCCGAGTCCTTACTCATCGTGTGCTCTCCGATTGAAGAGGATCCCAGTGCAGACTTTCCGGGTTCATGGGGCGGCCAGGCCCCGCCGCACCCCAAGGCGGCCATCACTCCGATTACCCCAGCGAGATACAGCTTCAAAAGCAATCCTCCTATTCTGCCGGCACAAGACCTCCTGAAGTGAACCGGAATCCTATGAGCCACTATCCCTGGTAAATGAAAATCCGGACTGGCCCGGCCACGCAGTTCCGGCCATTGCTGAGCACCCGGGATCCATCGCGAAACACGTCAGAACCGCAGCTCGTAGCCGATGCAGACATGGGGTTCGAGGGGGTGGTCCTCGAGTACCGTATACTTTTGCTTTATGAGAGGAAATTCCTCTACAAGGCAGCATGCATACAGGTATTCGATGCCGATGTACTTTTTGCCGAGCAGTTCTTCAACTTCTTCGGTCGGCTTCATGCGAAACCGGCAATGCCTGCCGATCTCCTTCATGCCGAAGCGCTGGTAGAAGCGGGCGGCGTTGCGGTCCTGCGTCCAGTACTCGAGCCGGTATATGCCCTTTTGCCTCGACGCCTCGACCGAGGCCGCGATGAGTTTCGCGCCGAGCTGGTGGCCGGCGTATTCCGGCAGGCGCCCGAATTCGAGCACGTACCCGCCGCAGCTGTCTTTAAGGAAGCAAAGCTCTCCAGGCTCGGTATCGTACTCAATATCGGTCAACCCGATGAGGGCGCCGTCGGCCATGGCCACCAGGCACGTCGAGGGGCGCTTGTACACGGGCCGTTGCTGGATCGTGTAATTCCACGCGTGCGAGATGCTCATGATGATCGCATGCGTGCGCATCCATTGTGCTTCGTCTTCGGGCCGATATTCACGGATCTCGATATCCATACCGTCTGACGCCTCCTCCCGGCCAGTCCGAGCCATTCACCCCGCTCACGGGCACCCTGAAACGCGGCACAAGACCCGCCAGCCGTGCGGACTGCCTGCAGGCCTCATTGTATCCCTCCAATGGCCACAGGATACCGCCCAGACCGTTGAAGTTCATCTCTTATCGGGCGGCAGATTGCGATCGCCGGGCTCACCAATGCCGGAGCACCCATCGAAACCGGACGCAGTGCCGGCTTATCCGAGTCTTTCTCCCGTGCGCGGCCGCTTCCACAAGCCCGGCCACAGGCCCGCGAACACGTGCGCTGTATGCGCTTCTTCGATGACCAGATGGCCGCACCCCGTGGCGACCCGCACGGGGAATGTGGCGCGCGTAATGGTGCCTGGCGGCGCCAGGGCCTCTTCTTCATCCCAGCTCGTGCGCGAAACGTAGACCGCCCTTCCGCGGTGAGTGAAACGCGCCAGCGAAAACGGCACGCAGGCGCGCACCAGCCGGTCCAGTTCCTGTGCGGGCCGCGACCAGTCGAGATGGAGTTCCTCGTCCCGCAGGCGCGGGTCGCAGGTGGCGGCCGTCTCATCCTGAGGCGAGCCGTGTAATTCTCCGCATGCCAGCGCGTCGAGCACGTCCTGCACAAGAGCGCCGGCCGTTATGCAGGCTTTTCTGTATACCGAACCGCCGGTATCGGCGCCGTCCAGGGGAAACGCGTGCTGTAAAAGGATGTCGCCCGCATCAATACGTTCGGCCATTCTGTGAAATGTCACGCCGGACTCGGTCTCTCCCGCGAGGACGACTGCCGAAAATGGGTTTGGGCCACGATGTTTCGGCAAGAGCGAGGAATGGCAATTCACGCAACCCAGGGCAGGCAGTTCGAGCAGCGGGCGTTTTAATATGATGCCAAACCCTCCCACCAGCAGAAGGTCGGGCGCCAGCGAACGGAGCGGCGCGAGCTCGGCCTCATCCATTCGGTTGATATAGAAGAAAGGTATCCTCGCCCGCCGCGCGATGCCCAGCACACTGGTCCGGGGCGTGAACAGCGCGGCCAGAGGAGGCAAGAACCGCTTGTCCACGGCGGAGGCCACGCGTCCATTGCAGAGAAGCGCGACCACCTCGTGCGCTGAATCAAGCACTGCGTTCAACAGCGCGGCGCCGAGGGGTCCCGTCCCTGCCAGGGCTATACGCACCTGCTCTCCTCCTGTGCCGCCAGCGTCAGAAAACCCTCTTCGTGTCGAGCAGCAACGTCACCGGGCCGTCGTTGATGAGCTGTACCTGCATGTGGGCGCCGAATTCGCCGGTTTCGACGGGAAGCCCGGCGCTCCGGAGGCGATGCACCACGGCCTCGTAGAGACGGGTCGCGGGTTCAGGGCGCGCCGCGTCGGAGAATGAGGGGCGGCGGCCTTTCCGGCAATCGCCAAACACCGTGAACTGCGAAATGGCGAGAATTGCACCGCCCACATCGACCACCGACAGGTTGAACTTGCTTTCGGCATCCGCAAAACAGCGCAGCCCGGCGATCTTGTCCGCCATGAGCCGCGCGTCTTCCTCGCTGTCATCCTGGCCCACGCCGAGCAATACAAGCAGGCCCGGGCCGATGCGGCCGGTCACGCGACCATCCACCGAAACGGACGCCTCGGATACACGCTGAATGACCGCCCGCAATGATGCTTTCCTTTCCGCTACCCCTGAAAAACCACAGGCCGACTAGATAACTTGGCGCGCGGAAAGTCTATCAAGGCGCTGCCAGGGCGTCAAAAGCCCTGGCAGCGTCACGTATGTTATCCGCTCTATTGCTCGTAGGGCCCGATGTCGATGGCACCGCCCTGTGGCCGTGGAGTACCGTCAATTGCCGTATCAGGCGCGCCATCAGCGGTCCCGGCATCGACGGCAGGCGAGCCGGGTCTGACACGGAAGTCATCGTTGTCCGCGTCGACGAATTCGGGATCGCCGGACACACAGAGATTGGCTTCAGCAATGTTCGCGTTTATCTGTGCCGCGCCGGTGTAGAGCGTGCTGTTTTCATCCCACACATCGCCACCGGTATTGCCGAAGAACAGACAGTGTTTCAGCGTGACGTCCGAGTCGGTTGTGCCTTCGTATACGGCGATATCGCCATTTTCGAAGAAAATGGTGTTGACGCACACCGGGTCGCAGTCTCCGCCCCAGATCAGCGAACCCGCGCTCAGGCCGCCCGTCTGCGCGGTCGTTGTGTTACGCGCAAGGATGCAGTTGGCGATCGCCGGCGACGAGGCATCCACGCAGCCGATGCCGCCTCCGCCCCATTCGTTGGCGATGCCCGTGCAACGGTTGTCCGTCACGATCGTGTTGACGATGGTCGGATTGGCGCCGGCGAAGCACAAAATACCGCCGGCCCCGAGCGCACCATAATTGTCGGTAACGATGCAGTTTTCGATGACGGGGCTGCATTCCACCAAATGCGCGCCGTCACGAAATCCAGAGCAGGCGATGCCGCCGCCGCTGTTGGCGGCCCGGTTGCCATATATTTTGCAGTTGGTGATCACAACGGTTTCGTCGAGCTGGGAACAATAGATACCGCCACCCGCGGTGGCCGACCAGTCGCCCGGGATCACGGTGGACGCGTCGCCGCCCGTGATGGAAAATCCATCCAGGCGGATATTGCTCTTCTGTTCGATCGTCACCACATGCTTCGCGGGCAGGCCGCCTGCCGCGGCGCGGCCGTCGATGATCACGGGATGGGCATTGATATCCCGATCGAACAAGGCATGCTCAGTCCCTTTGAATCCGCCATACAGGGCGAGGTCGCTTTCGAGCATGATCGCTTCTTCATAAACGCCCTCGGCAACCCAGATCTCGTGGAATCCCGCACCGGTCGCCGCCACGATGGCCTCTTGAATGCTTGTGAAGGCATTGCTCCACGAACTGCCGTCACCCGCGCCTGCAGCGTCTTTGTCGACTCGCAACACGGGCGGCCCGAACGGCATCACATCGGGCGTCACGCGAAGTTCGGTACAGAACGTCTGCGCCTGACCGCGGTCCCGGAATGTGAGCGCGACAAAAAAGCCGGTCCACGTATTCGCCGCGGTCGGGGTGGGCACAGTGGCGAGATAGGTGCCGTCACCGTCAGGATCACGCAGAGTCTGCGATGACCAGATGGCGCCGGTACTGGCGAAGCGGAAGTCACGCATGGTCCCGCTGACGGTGGCGCTCCAGAGCCGCACGCTGATGGGGACAGACGCGCGCTGGGTATGCACACGGATCTCGTTGTCGCGGGTCACTTCCCAGGTGAATGACGGTAAGGGGTAATCGTTCGCAACATACGTGAAGAAACCGATGAGGCTTTCTCCCAGGTCCGTAAGCGACGAGCCCTGTTCGATGCCGTGGTCGGTGTTTGGCATGTAGCGGAGCCGGGTTTCGCCCGGCAGCTCATGCACATAAAACTGCGCGGAATCCGGCAGGAAGAACTGGTCTCCGGTCGAGTTCACGATCAGCTTCGGCATATCCAGCGCCCAGAGATAGGAATAGGGATCCACGATCTTGAGTAATTCCTGCCCCCGTTCCGTGCCGAAACGGTCAAACACGTCGAAATCAACGTAATCCTGCACTGCATAGGAATAGCCGTTGTAGGCCTGGCGGTGATAGTTCATCTGAGTCCGCATGTTCGGCACATCGATCACGAGGGGCGCAATGGCCCGCACGCGATCGTCCGCGGCTCCTGTCAGCCAAGTGGTCCAGCCGCGTTTCGATGCGCCGGTGATCACGAAGTCCTGGATGTTGAATCCGCGGATCGCGCCATAATTCTGCACCACATCCATCGCGGCGACTGCACTTCGGGTCATGGGGAGAAGCAGAGGCCAGTATTCGTCGCCGCCGTTGAGGAATTGATCGAAAGTATAGGCGATGGCCTCGTCTTCCTTCCGGCCGATGCCGTCTCCATGGAATACCAGCGGCTGGTTCGGCACGGTGGGCAGCAGAATCGCCGCAGCACCGGTGCGTGCAACAAATTCCAGTGCAACCGCCCTTTCGCCCGTCACGTTGTTGGGATCGAAGTTCGGCGTAGCCCGGTTGCTGCCGCCGGAGATGATCATCAGCGCGGTGTCGGTCACAAGCGTCGACGGCGTGATCACCACCATCCAGTGATGCCACTCGGCCGGCTCAACTTCCCCGGGCCTGAATGTCTGTGAATGGAGGTCCAGAATATGCGCGGTCAGGAGTTTCCCGCCATACGGAACCGGCACGATGTCGTACACGGTGTAGGACGCGGGTCCGGAATCGTTAATGTAACGTTTGAGTGTGGAAATGGGCCATACGGTGATACAGTCCACCTTCACCTCTTCGTCGAAACCATAGGCATTCGTAACCGTAAGCGACACCGTGAAGGTGCCCGCGTTGTGGTACACGTGAAGCGGATGCCGTTCGTAACTGGATTCGCCGTCGCCGAAATCCCACCGCCATTGCGTGATCGGGGATGGGCCGGGCGCCGACAGGTCTGTAAACTGCACGGGCTGCTCGACCTCGGCATTGTGGTTTTCCAAAGCGAATTCAGCGGCGATGTCGTTCGGGATGACTTCGATGTAGTTCAGCGCCGTGAAGGTGTTCATCTGGCCATTTTCCGCCGTGACGGTAAGAGAAACCGTATAGAAGCCGGTCTGATGGTAGGTATGTACTGGCTCGGGCTCCCCACTGGTTTCGCCGTCTCCAAACTCCCAGAACCAATCGGTAATGGGAAACGAACCGGGCTCAGACTCATCGGAAAACGCCACCCGTCCGCCATTGACGCCCAGCACAGCCCGCTGAACGTCCGAGCTGAACGCTGCCTCGGGTGCGTAGGGCAACACCGTGATGTAGTTCTGGCGGATCCGCGTGTCCTGCCCGTGAGCAGTCGTCACCGTCAGAGAGACCGAGTACGTCCCCACATTGGTGTAGCTGTGGACCGGATCCCTGCCCGAGCCGGCCTCACCGTCGCCGAAATTCCAGGCGTAGCTGATAATGGCGCCCGTGCCTTCGTTGGAGGTGCTGCTGAACTGGACGTTGGCGCCCGGATAGACCTCTACAGCATCCGCCTGAAAATCGGCAACCGGCGCTACGCGCGCGCGGACAGTCACGAAGTGCTGCCGGGTCAGCGCGGCCGTCTCCTCGCCGTTGGAGACCGTCAGGGTGATGGTATACGAGCCTTCCGCAGAGTAGATGTGCGTCGGATTCGGGGAATTGCTCGTAGTGCCGTCGCCAAAGTCCCACATCCAGCTGCTAATCGGCGGAGCGCCGCCCACGGCGCGCGACTGATCTATAAATCGCAGCTCGTCGCCCACGAACGCATCATTGCTGCTGACAGAGAACGCGGCGCCTATCCGGCGGAAGGCTTTGACCGGCACGGAGACTTGCGAGGCCCCCTGAGCCGTAAGAATGATGCTTCCAAGGCTCTCCCCCGCATTCATAAGTTCGCGGTGTACCGTTACCAGGATGGTAGCGGGATCATCGGGCCCTGAACTCGTCCCGGACGACGGGGATACCGACAGCCAGGAGACGCTGCTGGATGCCCGGAACTGACCGAGCGGGACACTCGTGTAATTCTTGCTTACTTTCAGGGGCAGGGCCGTTTCGGTTGCGCCGAAATCAAGCGACTTCGGCGTGACGAGGAGTGCCAGCGAAGCTTCCGGAGCTTTCGGACAACCCGCCAGGACAATGGCGAGCACTACGCCAGCGACAACGGTTGCCGTCAAGGAAAAGAAGCGCATGCCCATGGATTACCCCCCCAGAATTGAGAGTCTGTTTATTGTGTGCAGCCTTTTAGGATGACACCAATACACTTACAACAGTTGCCACGATGCTTCATGATGCCAAGGAGGGGCGAAAAGGTCAACACGTTTTACTGGCCGTTGCCAGGACTATTACAAAATGCCGCAGGCTTTAACTCGTCTGAAATGTCACGTTGCCGTGATTTTCGAATTATGGTGTAGAGGAGATTTGCGAGAGTTGACGGAGATCAGGAGATTACATGCAGGTCTCGCCCAGTTCGTATCCTGCACTGGCATCGGTGGCGCGCACGGGTTTCAAAGCCGCCTCGTAACGGAGCACGCCGGGGAATTTGCGCTTGGAAACATCGAGCAGCTCAAGAACTGCCAAATCAGCGCTAACTCTCGGACTTTCAACGATATATTACGAAAAGGCTCAAAAACCTCACTGAAACGCATGTGTTTCAATTTTGTTCCACGCGGACGGTGTGGAGCCGTCAGAGGCTTCCTTTTATGGATGTATCTCTTTGACATTCAATAAATTACATCCTGTTGTCCGGTTGGCCGGACCACTGCCAGCTTACGACGGTTTGCGGCAGGAATCGTCAGCCAGCATCTCATAGCGGTTGATGCGGCTTACCGTAAACGGGCGGACGCATTCCGCCAGGCCGTATTTGATCCAGAACAGCGCCCCCCAGCCCTGGTACTGCGCGACATGCGCCCACTCGTGCTCCCGAAGCTCGACATACCCGCACCGGTCGTAACGGGGCACCCGGATGGCCGGTTCTCCCACGGAATAGAGCACTACATTGCCAAACACGATGCCGGTGAGGCGCATCCGCGCCACAAGGGGGTTGCTCCGGTACTCGGTGATGTGTCCGTAACGGTCCGGCGGTGGCGCGCCCAGCCATTGACCGGCCTTGCCGAGCAAGTGCCCCAGCCAGGACGCGGTCGCCGTACCCAGCCGGATGAGCATAAGCGGTTTCTCCGTAATGCCGCGGCCGTGTCAGACGCAACCCCGGCCTTTCACACCGGCCTGCCCGGCTTATTCGGCAGGGAAAAAGGTAAACGTGTAGTGGTTCTGGATTTCTGCCGCGGCGGGTTTAAGGAGCGTAAGTCGTGTCAACACGCCACTTTTGTGATTGGCTTTGCAGGCATCTTCGAGGGATTCCGTCGCAAACGCGCCGGCGGCGGCACGGATTTCAAGCACGCCGTCTTTCGAACGAACGCGGGCAGTCGGGCCATCGATTTCGACCTCGAGCCAGGTCATAAAGACTTCTTCGACATCCTGCCCCGGGCCGTCAAACGTATACCGGGTGTCCATGGCGAGCATGCCGTCTTCCTGAACTGAAAAAACGCGCTCCGCCTTCGTGAGACCTTCGACCTGATATGCGCCGGTCAAGTCGATATGCGCCTGCTTCGGCGCCGGAACATCTACAGTGCCGCGAAATTGCTCGCCCGTGGACTGCAACGCGCCGCCGAGCCGCGGGACGCTGTGGCCATAGGAGTTCGCGAACACGTTGTCGTAACGTTTGGGGCTGAAATAATCGCGGCTGTACAGTCCAGCGCCGGGATCGCACAGGCAGGTGGTATCGCCGAAGCGCAGCACGAAGCTGCCCACGTCGTTATGGTTGTGCGGTTCGCCGTTGTGCCCTCCTTTGGCAGCCAGCACCGCACGCTGGCCGCCCGCGGACCATACGAACTTCACGATGCCCGCGGTCGGCAGGAAGGTATCCTCGATCTCCGGCTCTTCGGCCGGGAGATCCTGCCACCAGGAGAGGTTGCGCAGCACGGTCATCAGCCGCCATTCCGTCATACCGCCGGCCTGGAGCAGCAGCGATTCAACGCCGGTGCGCTGGGCGAGCCGGGCGGCGATAAACGGGACTATGGTGGATTGTTCATAGCTGTCCGCAAACGAGGCAAAAACGTGCCGGCCCAACGCAGCGGCGGCGGGATAGGTGGCGATAGCCTTGAGTTTAGGGTGTGCCAACAGGTCCACAGCACCGTTCGTCCTGACGCGGAGCATTTCGCCAAAGGCCACGCAATGAAGCAGCCCGTAATTCCAGTAATCTATGCCTTCAAGGCATGCGCCGTCTTCCTCAAACGCGTGCTGAAAAAAGCGGTCCATCTGATCGAGCACGAGGTTCACGGCCTGTGCCTGGCGCTCGGCATCGGGCTCCAGCAGCAAAAACGTCTCGCCGATGGCCCCGGCACAGACACCGGTCCAATTGTTGCGGCCGCTGCCCCACCAGTAGTCGTGGGCATGCTCGAGATAGGGGTCCATCACCCGGGCTCGAATCTCGGCGCGCATGCGCCCTGCGAGCGCCGGCGGCAACCGATCCTCCAGAATGAAGAGCAGGTGCGCGAGGTCGCAGGCCGTTTCCGCTGAGAAGAGGTCGACATTCCACGGAAAGGGGCGCACGTGTGCGGGCAGCACCCAGGTGGGTTCGGCGAGCACGCTTTCAAGCAGCGCGCACAAGTGGCTCAGGTCGGCGCCGTCCACGCCCAGCCAATTCGCCAATGCGTGTTGCGTCACCAGTTCGCGCTTGTCGAAATACGGCGTTTCATACGGGAATCGTTCCCCGGCCTCTTTATACCGATCGTACAGCGCCTGGGTGGTCTCTGGAATTTCGCGGCCTGCCCCCTGCACCCATTTGAGGATTTCGCGGCCATGCGGGCTTTCCAGCAGGGCGCTCACAGGGCCCGCGGTAAGCTCAGGCAAGGGTGGAAGATCGGCGGAATTCTCGAGATATCCGCGCAAGGTTTGCTGTTCCACTGGAGTCGCCAGTGTTTCCCCGGACGCTCCAGCGGCTGTGTAACCCGCCAGAAGCAGAATCGAAAGGGCTGTTATGGTGCGCATCATGGCCGACAGCATAACGAATCGAACCCATTGTGTCCAGAAAAAGGCGCCCGAAGCGCGAAAACTCCGGACGAATGGCAAAGTATGGGCGGCAGGTCTGGTACGGGCGCAAACACGGAGATCCGGGCTCCTGGAACGGCTTGCATTTTTGCTCTCGCGGCCACTGGGAAACGGGTGCTGGTGACCACAATTAGTGGCCTTTTTCTCATTGAAACGGGCCCCGAACAACCTGGTAAACTCTAAGTATTGTGGTTTTCGTTTCCTCTTGCATACATATAGTGTTCATGATAGTATCTAACCGCTATATTGTGTAGTGCTCTGCATCGGGGAGGGATTTTCGCAACATGTTGTGGTGTCCCGCGGGCACGACACGAAAAAATGCCTGAAGGAGAGGGTATGAAATCGCACAGTATTTTGGTCCGGTTTCCCGGCTATCCCTTTTCATTTTCGGCGCTCATGCCCGACCATGAACTGGCGTCTGTGGCAGGATGTCTTATGGCCGAGGGACATAAGACCGTGATTCGGGATTTCGGGACGGTGGGGCTGGTGGATCGTCTGTTTCCTGAAGAGGAACGGACTGCCGCCCAGGAGATGTCAGAGCGTTTTCTGGAGGGGGTGCCGCTCAATGCACTGCGCACCCTGCACATGTTGTGGCAGCTCCGCAGCATTGACCGCGCATTTCAATCCCGCCAGACAGCGTGTTGCGAAGAGCTGGCCAGAAAACTTGCCGAGACGCCGGGGATCGATTTCATTGCCCTGAAGATAAACCATCAAGACGACCTTCCGAGCGCCATCCTGCTGGCAAAGCGCATCCGCCACCACGCCGCGAATCGCTGTCTGGCGGCGTTTGGCCGCATTGCGGATTTTTACGGCCGCCAGCTGGTCAATACCACCACTGCATTTGATTGTGTCTGCGTGGGCGATCCAGAACTGGGCATAACGGCACTGGCGGACCATATCCATCACCGGGAATCATGGCCAACGCTGCCGAACCTGATTCTCCCGGGCACGGATCGCCCCTGCCACACGCAGCGTGAATATGTTCAAGATCTTAACGCCCTGCCGGACCCCGTGTACGACGCGGAGATCTACCGGGCTTTGCGTAACAACCGCAAATTGAAATTATTTCCCATCGAGGAAAGCCGCGGCTGCGACCAGTCCTGCAACCACTGCCCGAAGCCGGGCGAGGAAGGCGGATTGCGGCTGCGCTCCCCCCTGAGAGTGACCGCCCACATGCGGCGCATCGCGGCGTCGCATGGCGTTGGGTCGTTTCATCTGATCGGCGGCGGAGCGCCCGCGGCACATGCAGCCGACGTGGCACACGCCTTCCACGAAAGCGGCATACGCACGGCCTATTCGCGCGAAAGCAGCCTGCTTGCGGCAGAAACCGCCCACCTGCCTCTCCTAAAACGCTCCGGCTGTGTTTCGATCTCGTATGGGATTGGCAGCGGCAGCCAGCGGCTGTTGCGCGATTATTTCAATCTGGACACCGGGGTCACCCGGATCGAAAACCTCCTCCGTGGATGCCGTGAGGCAGGCCTGGTTACAGTGGCTCGCTTCATGTACCCGACGCCGGCGGATGACCATCACACAGGCGCCGAGACGCTGCGTTTACTCGAGCGCACGCGTCCCGACGCAGGACTGATTGAGTTGCCGGAGGTATTGCCGCGCACGGCCTGGTACCAGCAGCCCTGGCGTTTCGGGTTCGGCCTGTCGTTCGGGACGCGGCTGGACAAGCTGTTGCGCGCGCGCTCACGCTTTGGCGCCCCTCCGGGCCGGTGGTCGGTTTTGCCCTGCCGGATAGGCACGTTGACTTCGACCCAGGTGCTGCAATGCCACGAAAGTATGATTCATGAGGTAGAGTTGATGGGGGTGACAGCGTACATGCTGCATGAGACGCCTCTTGTGGCGCACGTACTGGGGTGGCAGCATACGCTGATGGAATTCAGAAACGAGGTGATGCGGCGCTTCCTGGCGGGAGACGTGCACGGGATTGCCCGCATGGTGCATGACTTCAATGAGTGTGCCAGCGCGGACGTCAGTGTGGCGCAGGGCGCAGATTTGCGTGCCGCCGTCGGCAACTGAGGAGCGTATGCGCGCGGACATCGTTATTACCGGGATCGGGGTCCTGGCCTGCAACGGGCTGGGGCGCCAGGCGTTCTGGGATGCCATCCGCAACGGACGTTCCGGCATCCGTCTAATCGACCGCTTTGACGCCTCCGAAATGCCTTGCCAGATTGGCGGCCAGCTGTGGGAATTCAACCCCGATGACTTCATGAAGAAGAGCATCGTGCGCACGTGGTGCCGCCACGTACACCAGGCGGTTGCGAGCGCGCGCCTGGCGGCAGAAGATGCCGATCTGGCGGGAGCGGGGTATTCGCCCGACCGGATTGCCACAGGCATCGGCACCAGCGTAGGCGACCCGGTTGAAGGCTACTTCGAAGCCATGCACGCGTACGAAAGCGGTGGATTCAAAAAGGTCCCCCGCCTCTCGTCTTCCCGCTTTTCCGGCCATTCCGCGACGGTTAACGTGTCCATTGATTTCGGATTCACCGGACCCGCCATCACCATATCAAGCGGCTGCGCGACCGGGCTCGACGGACTCGAATGGGGCGCGGAACAAATTCGCCGGGATCGCGCCGATGCGGCCCTGGTCGGTGCGACCGAGTGCCCGATTTTTCCGCTGTCGTTTGCGTCGGGATGTTCCCTGGGCATTCTGTCCAAGCGTAACGATGAACCGGAGAAAGCCATGCGCCCGTTTGACCGCAACCGCGACGGGATCGTGTTGAGCGAGGCGGCGGTCTGCGTGGTGCTGGAGCGGGCGGAGCATGCGCGCGCCCGCGGGGCGCGGATTCTGGCGAAAATCCTGGGCTTCGGCTCGGCCGCGGAGGCGTTCAGCGCGCTGGCCCTGGATCCGGAAGGCAAAGGACTGGCGAGCGCTATCCAGAAGGCATTGAAAAATGCTGGAGCCGTTCCCGCGGACGTAGACCATGTCCAGGCGCATGGCGTATCTCTGGAAATGTATGACCGCAGCGAGACCAATTCCTATAAACGGGCCTTGGGCGAACAGGCGTACCGCGTACCGATTTCCGCCGTGAAGTCGATGGCGGGGCAGCCGTATGCCGTGGGCGGCCTGCTGGGGCTCGCCGCGGGGGCGCTTGCGCTCGAGACCGGGCGCATTTGCCCCACGCTGAATCTGGAAGACCCGGATCCGGAATGTGACCTGGATTTCGTGCCGCAGCGTTCCCGTCTGAACGATGTGGCCACCGTGCTGGTAAGTGCAATGAGCTTCGGAGGTACCCACAGCGCCCTTTTGATGGGGCGCCCGGAGCAATGAGTGTCTTTCAAACCACAATCCTGCACGTAGTCTCAGCCGTTGCCTGCCTGGGACTGGGGGCGCTCGTGCTTGGGCGCAACCCCTACAAGCGGGCCCATCGCGCGTTTGCCGCCCTGGCACTGAATCTCGGTTTATGGACCCTTGGGGTTGTCTTCATCGTCCACGCACACGAGCCGGGCTGGGTGCTCTTCTGGCTGCGGATCACGTTTGTGATTGCGAGCTTCATTCCCGCCACCTACCACAGTTTCCTGTGCGTGTTTCCCGGTCATCGTTTTGAAGGTTCACGCCTCCTGCTGGTGGTTTTGCTCCTCCTCGCCGTGGTCTCTTCGATCGGAGCGTTTACAACCTATTACGTGGACCCATCGCAGTTGCGCGTGTCGCCGGACGCCCCGCCCGGCGTGACCTACGGCCCTGTATTCTTGCTCCTGCTCGCTTCCATCGGCCTCACGATGCTCTACGGTTTTCCGCTTCTTTTCCGGAAGTTGTGGCGCAGCTCGGGGCTCGAACGGCGCCAGATCCAGCATGTACTGCTGGGCACAGCCGCGTTTACGACTCTGGCCACCGTGACCAACGTGGTGTTCCCCGCCCTGGGCTACGAGAACACCGAAGCGTACGGCCCCGTCTTTCTGGTGCTGATGATGGGCACTCTTGCCTACGCCATGGTGCGGTATCATTTGCTTGATATCTGGTTTATTCTCTCCCGCACCACGGTGTACGCCATCTTGACGGCGGCGGTGGCGCTTATCTTCGTCAGTACGATTTTTCTGGTTCACTGGGCGTTCAGCAGCGGTTCCGGCCGGCTTTCCCCTGGCCCCACCCTGCTCGCCGCACTCGTGATCGCCGTGGTGCTGGAACCTCTCAAGGAACACGCGCAGCTGCTTCTGGAACGTACTGTGCTGAAACGCCGGTACGACGTGCACGCGCTGCTTCGCCGGGTCAGCCGTTCCGCCAGCCACACGGTGCAACTGGATGAACTGCTGGAGCAGGTGGGCCAGGACATTCAGGAGACGGTCGGCGCACGCTCCGTGCGAATCATGCTCGTGAGCGAGACCGAACCCAACGTTCTGATCACCGAGTATTCCACCGAACCGGCCGAAAAAGAGGCCGTTTTGAGGGATTACGGCGAGTTGCTTCACTACATGCGTCATCGCAATTCGCCGGTGGCACTGGAAGAAATGATCCACAGCCGGCCCACTCCCGAGCACGCCCGCGTGGCGCATCATTTGGCCGAGCTGGAGGCCTACCTGTGCGTACCTCTGAGATCCATGACCGATCTCATCGGCCTGCTGACTCTGGGGCAGAAACGCACGCAGGACATTTACAGCAGCGAGGATATGGCGGTCTTTGCAACGCTGGCGGGCCCCTTGTCCACCTCGATTGAGAACGCGCGGCTGTACCGGAAGCTTGAGGAGGCCAACCTCCACCGGGCGCGGATTCTGGCCAGTATGCGCGGTGGGGTGCTCGCTGTGGACACCAACGGGCGGGTGCAAACCGTGAATCAGGCCGCATCAGAATTCCTGGGGGATGTTCGCCCCGGCTACCTGCTCGCTGCGCTGCCGGAACAGATCGCGGATGTGCTGGAACGCACTCTGGCCACGGGCTGCGACCTGGAAGACTATGAGACACGCCTGCGGCGCCCGGATGGGCTGGAGACCCCGGTAGCCATGTCGGCGTCCTGCCTGACCTCAACGGACGGGGCCCTGAAGGGGGCCATGGTGATGATTTACGATCTGAGCACGGTCAAACGCCTCGAACAGAATGTGCAGCGGGCGGACCGGCTGTCGTCGCTGGGCACGCTGGCAGCAGGCATGGCGCACGAGATCAAAAATCCGCTGGTATCGGTCAAAACGTTCACGCAACTGCTTCCTGCGCGGTACAAGGACGAGGAATTCCGGACCACGTTCACGGAAGTCGTGCTGAGCGCGGTGGAACGTATCGACTCGATCGTGAGCCGGCTGCTCGACTTTGCGCGTCCGCGCCCCGCCACGTTTGCCCCCCGGAACATCTGCAAAATCGTGCAGGACGTCTTGATGCTGGCAGAAAATCAGGCGTTCAAAGCGGGTATAGAGGTGGAAAGCCAGTTTTCAGAGCCCGAATCGTTCGTCAATTGCGACGACCAGCAGCTTCACCAGGTTTTTTTGAACCTGATCTTGAATGCAATAGAGGCTATGGGGCAAACTAACGGCGGAAAGTTGCGGATCTCCACAACGCATGGGCGTATGCGCTTGCGGCAGGGCTGGCACAGGCCGGTGCAGGATGTTGAAAGTGTGGTCGTAAGCGTGCAAGATACTGGTCCGGGTATACCCGAGGACCAGCTTGAGGTAATCTTTAATCCCTTCCATACTACGAAGGAACACGGCAGCGGCCTCGGCCTCTCCGTGGTGCATGGTATCGTTGCGGAACATGGGGGTACGATCAGCGTCGACAGCGCACCGGGCCAGGGTGCAACGTTCAGCGTGGCGTTTCCCCTCGTTCGAGAGATGGCATCATTACAAGGCGAGAAGTAAACGATGAAGATGGTGCTGATCATAGCGGACGACGTGGGGCTGCGGGCCTCGTTGAGGGCAGCGCTGCCTGACACCGACCTGGTGTTGTTCGAGCCTTCGGTGGATTCAGCCCTCCGCCGCTTGATCTCCCTTCAGCCGGACGTGCTGCTGATGGACGATGCGGTGGCAGCGAGCGATACCGCAGCGGCCCGCCTGCGGGAGAATTCGCCGGGCATCCCCCTGATCGTTTTGTCGACCCGCAGCGATGAAGAAACCCGCGCCCATTTTCTGCTGGCCGGCGCGCGCGAGTGTATCCCCAAGCCTTTCTCGTGTGAAACGCTGCGAGCAGCCCTGGACCGGTGCGCGCCTCAGGAAAAGCGTTCCGAGGCGCCGTCCATGCACACGCCGGGACTTGCCCTTCCTGAAGTGTCCCACGCCGCCGCGATCGGGCAGCATCAGACGGCCCTGCGCTGGCTGAGCCGCCTTTCCGGCCACATACGGGACCCGCAGCAGCTGGCCTGCAGCCTTTCAGACGCCCTGGCTGATGTGTTTCACGCGGCGCGGTGCGCGGTGCTTCTGGAGACTGAGGGCGAAGGCGTGCGGGTGGTAGCCAGTGCGGGGTTGCCCAACGGACTCGCGGATTCGCTGCGGTTCGGATTTTCAGGCGGCCTGATGCGCTGGTTCGAGCAGCACGTCTGCCTCATCGACCGCCTGGCCAATGGCGCCGACGAAGAATCGATGAAAGAGCTCCAGGTACTGGGGGCGCGGCTGGCGGCCCCGCTGCTGGTCAGCGGGCGTGTGTGCGGCGCTCTGGTACTGGGCGAAAAGTCGTCGGGCATCAATTACACCATGGAAGAACGCGAGCTGTTGACGGCGCTGGCGCGCAGCGCATCCACCTCGCTGGAAAACGCGGAGCTGTACCACAACGTCTACCGTCAGCAACGGCGCCTGGATGCGGTGCTGGGCAATCTGCGCACGGGTGTGGTGGTGGTCTCGCCGGACCGCCGCGTTTCGCTGATGAACAAGGCGACGGAACGGATCCTGCAGGTGCGCGGGACGGAAGTGCTGGGCCGCAGCGTGCAGAAGCTGGGTTCGGGATTCGCCGACGTCATTCTGCGCACGATGAACGAGAGCCGGCCGCACCTGCGCCAGGAGGTACACGATCCCGCGATTGATGCCACGCTGGGACTGAGCGCGACGCCGCTGGACGATGGCGGCGCGGTGGTGGTGTTTTCGCGGCTCCCGGAAGAGCAGGCCTCGCGGGAAGACATCGCCTACAGCCCGTTCTGGGAATACCTGGCGTCGCGGGTGGCCCAGGAAATCAAAAACCCGATGGTGGCCATCAACACGTTCGCGCAATTGCTGCCCAAAAAATACGATACCGAAGATTTCCGCCAGGCGTTCAGCGAGACGGTGCAACAGGAGATCGCCCGCATCAACAACGTGGCCGAAACGCTGTTTGAATTCGCGCGCCACCCCCGTCTCTCGCTCAAGAAGGCCAGCATCAACGACACCGTGAAAGGGGTCTTGCGCTCCTTCGAAGACGAATTACGCGCCCGGTCGATCGAGGTCGAGGCCTCCTATGATCCTTCGCTGCCCGATGTGGAACTCGATCCCGTGTATTTCGCGCAAGCGCTGCACAACGTGGTGCAGAACAGTATTGACGCAATGCCCGGTGGCGGCCGCCTGAAGGTCAGTACGCACACCGGTACTGAAGCGTGCGAGGTGACGATCCGGGACTCGGGCCCCGGCATTCCGGAGCAGGATGCGCCGCTCATCTTCATGCCCTTTTTCAGTACCAAAGAACAGGGAATGGGGCTGGGGTTGACGACCGCAAACCGCATCATCAGACAGCACCGGGGTGAACTGAAGCTCCTGTCCTGCGAAGAGGGCGGCAGCGCCTTCGCCTTGAGTGTGCCATCGGGTCAAGACGGCCATGCAGACCATCCTGGCGATTGATGATGAACGCAGCGTCCGCACTTCCTACGACGCGATCCTGGCGGGCTTCTATCGCGTAATCCACGCCGAAGACGGCGCATCCGCGTTACGGCTCCTTGAGACAAGCCACGTAGACCTTGCGATTCTCGATTTGATGATGCCGGGCCTGTCGGGCATGGACGTGCTTGAACAGTTCGAAGCCCGCGGCTGGGACTTCCCCGTCATCGTCGTCACGGCCCACAAAAGCGTCGGCATGGCTGTGAACGCCATGAAACACGGCGCCTTCGATTATATTCTGAAACCATTCGATGTGGACGAGATTCTCCTGACCGTTGAGCGCGCGCTCACCCAGCACCGCCACACGCAGGCGCTGACTGTGCTCCGGGAGGCGGACACATTGAAGTTTGACGCCATCATCGGCGAGAGTCCTGCCCTCACGCGCGTTCTGGAGCTGGCCCGCAAAGCCATGCGGGTGGATTCAACAGTACTTCTCTCCGGCGAAAGCGGCACCGGTAAGGACCTGCTGGCGAGATGCATCCATTCGGGCGGGCCGCGCCAGGCCGAAGCCTTCGTGCCCGTGTCCTGTTGCGCCATACCCGAGCATCTGGTCGAAAGCGAACTCTTTGGACATGAGCGGGGGGCGTTTACAGGCGCCGTTGAGAAGCGCGTGGGAAAGATCCAGGTGGCTGACAAAGGCACCCTGTTCCTCGACGAAATCGGCGAGATGCCCCTGGATGCGCAGGCAAAGCTCCTGCGGGTGTTGCAGGACGGCCAATTCTATCCTGTAGGCAGCAGCAAAGCCATCGAATCGGACGTGCGGTTCATCTGCGCGACCAACCGGGACCTCCGGGAACGCATCCAGGAGGGCGCCTTCCGTGAGGACCTGTTCTACCGGGTCAATGTTCTTCCGATCGTCATGCCGCCGCTGCGGCAACGCCGGGAAGACATCCCCCTGCTGACGTCGCATTTTCTGGCCAAACACGCGCCCCGGGTGAATGCACACGCCACGCGTTTCACGCCCGACGCCCTCGCGATGCTCGCCGCGCACGAGTGGCCCGGGAATGTGCGTGAACTGGAGAACATCGTGGAGCGCGTCCTGGTTCACCATGCGGACGTTTCCGAAATTGGTGTGGAGCACCTGGAAAGCCTGGTGCAGATGCGGGCAGGAACACCGGCCGAAACCTGGGCGGAGTTTGAAGGACTGCCCATGGAGGAGGCTACAGCGCGGCTCGAGCGGCATCTGATCCTTCGGGCACTGGAGCGCGCGGAGTACGTGCAGTCGCGCGCAGCGGACTTGCTGGGAACAACGCGGAGGATCCTCAAATACAAAATGGACCAACTGGAAATATCCCCCCCTTCCTGAAGGCCCGAGAACGTGAAATCACAAAAAAGCACGGAAATTGCACATGCCGGCGTATCGTATTAAAATAACCCCTTGGTATAGTGAACGAATTTGTCTGGACGCGGCCGAAGCGCCCGATTCTCTAAAGGATACCCAGGGCAGATGGCCCCACATCGCATGGTAGAAGTTGGCCCGGCAAACGCGGGGAGTTTTGAGTACTCGTGGAAATGCCCAGAACTTCAGGCGCATATGCTGTCGGATGCCGGCGAAAAGAGAGAGCATAACGAAGACGGATGCATGCTGTGCATTCCGCAGGATGCGCCCCGGGTACATGACCGGGGCCGCCTGTTTGCGGTTGCAGATGGCATGGGCGGCGTCAGCGGCGGCGCGCTGGCCAGCAAGCTCGCGTTACAGACCATGGCCGAAATCTACCTGTCCGGTCCCTATGGTCACGCCATCCCGTCGCGGCTGCGCGACGCCATTCGGGAGGCGAACCGCCGTGTCTTCGAAGAGGCCGAGAACCGGCCGGAATACTACGGCATGGGCACCACGGTATCGGCGGTGGTCGTGCATGGCAGTAACGCGTACGTGGCGCACGTGGGCGACAGCCGGGTCTACCTGAACCGGAAAGGCGAAGGGATGTACCAGGTCACCCACGATCATTCGCTTGTGGCCGAGCAACTGCGCAACGGCATCATCTCCGAGCAGGAAGCGCGCAACCACACCATGAAGAACCTCATTACGCGCGCCGTCGGCACCAAGGAAGACGTAAAGGTCGATTTGTACACCTTCCCGCTCAAAGAAAAAGACACGATCCTGATCTGCTCAGACGGTCTGTGCGGCGTTGTGGAGCCGCAGGCCATCCATGAGGCCATGGAAGTGGACAATCTACAGGGCGCGTCCCGGATGCTGGTGGGCAAAGCGCTTCAGGGTGGCGGCCCGGATAATATCACGGTTGCGCTGATCCGGCTCATGCGGGTGCCCGAAAAGACAGCGGTCCACCATGGCGCGCGGCGGGCGCCGCTGGGTAAACGCGGGCTGTTTGCCCGTTTGTGGTCACTCTTTTCCTGAAAGCGGCCGCGCATGCCTGAGAGTCCGGCACGGGCTGCTGCCCCGGCATCTCAGGAAGGCGCTTCATCTTCCCCGGCAGCGGACTGCCGGGATGGCGCCGGCCCGGGGGAAAAAGTGGAATCCTGCTCCAGCTCACTCTGCATCTTCCGCAGAAAGAGCATCAACCTGCTCACGCGGCGGTACCGGACTGTGCCAATGATGGCACAGGCGGCCCCAGCAGGCAGGCAGAGAGCGCCGAACACCAGAAACCACCACTGCTCGGAGAAATAGATCATGGTTACGCCCGAGATGAACAGGGCGACGCCGGAGCGAAGATACGCCAACAGGGTGCGCTCGTTGGCGAGCAGGGTGCGTTCGACAGCGAGTTCATCGCGCAAGAGCATCCTGGTATCGGTGAATCGGGCATAATGCAGCGGGCTCATGGCCACCTCGGGTCCTCCAGAATAGTGCCGGGCGGGAGACGCGCCGATGCAGCCCGCCTCCGCATCTGAACTGGGCGCAGTATATCATGCGGGCGGATCACGGGAGCCCGGATCTCCGGGGCCGGGAGATGCCTTCGGATTCACGCCGATGTTGCTTGGGGAGCGTGGGATTGCTACCCTTCTCCCGGATGAACAACTACAGGGTGAGGAGGTGTTGCCGCTATGAAGTTGAACCCGCAGATTTTCCGTGAATATGACATCCGGGGCATCGCCGGCACCGATGTGACCGAGGAGATCTATGAACGCCTCGGGCAGGCCATTGTGGCGTACTCGCGCCGGAAGCGCAAAAGAAACTGCTTTGTCGTTGCTCACGATGGCCGTCTGACGTCACGTTCGTATGCACACGCGGTCATGGATGGGATCACGGGGGCGGGTGTCAATGTGATTGATATCGGACAGGTCCCGACGCCGCTGTGTTACTTCGGGCTGTTTGTCTTGCCGGTGGACGGCGGAGTGATGATCACTGCGAGCCACAATCCCAAAGAATACAACGGCATGAAAGTGGCCGTCGGCACGTCAACCCTGCACGGGCAAGAGATTCAGAAGCTGTACCAGCTGGCCCAGGGCGAGACGTTTCCGAAAGCGCGCAAACCGGTCACGATTACGCGCCTGGATCTGCTGCCCCGCTACCTTGCCCGAGCGGCGAAAGACATCCGTGTGAAGCGCCGGCTCAAGGTAGTGATCGACGCAGGCAATGGAGCCAGCGGCCCGGTGGCTGTCCCGCTCTATGAACAGCTGGGCTGCGAAGTGATCCCGCTCTACTGCGATGTGGACGGACGATTTCCCAACCACCATCCGGATCCGACCGTCCCGAAGAACCTGACCAAACTCATTGCCACGGTGAAGCGCACCAAGGCGGACTGCGGCATCGGATTCGATGGCGATGGAGACCGCGTCGGCGTCGTGAATGAAAAGGGTGAGGTCATTTTTGGGGACAAGCTCCTGATCCTCTTTGCGCGGCATATTCTGAAAGAAAAGCCCGGCGCGACCATCATCTCGGAGGTTAAGGGCTCGCGCACTCTGTACGAAGATATCGAAGCGCACGGCGGCAGAGCGATCATGTGGCAAACGGGCCACTCGCTGATCAAAGCCGCGATGAAGAAGTTTGACGCCCAGCTCGCGGGAGAGATGAGTGGGCACATGTTCTTCAAACACCGCTGGTACGGGTTTGACGACGCCGTCTATGCGGGTGCACGGCTGCTCGAAATCCTTGGCAGCAGCAGAAAACCGTTGAGCGAGCACTTCGCGGATCTGCCCAAGACCTACGTCACTGAGGAAATACGCATTGACACCCGTGAGTCGCGGAAATTCGACATCGTGAAGCAAGCGACCCGGTATTTCAAAGACGAGCTGAAGTTGAAAGTCATCACCATCGATGGCGCGAGGATAGAATTTGACGACGGCTGGGGACTGCTTCGCGCCTCGAACACCTCGCCGGCGCTGGTCATGCGCTGCGAAGCCAATACACCAAAGCGCCTGAAAGAAATCCAGAAGCTGATCGAGCAGAAGGTTCACGAGCTGAACAAATGACCGGGTGCGCATGAGGTCGCACCCCTGACCCGGTGCACTGCCGTGCCTTTCCCGGGCGGCTGGGCGGAGACCCCCGTGCGCGGCCGGGGTGTGGCCGGATCCATGCTGCCGGCGCACTTCTGGACATGTTGATTCGAGGGATATTTCTCGCTTTTGACTGCCTGGAAAAAGGCTAAAAATCTACCAGTGCTTTGAATTCCTCGAAACGGCCGGCTATGCCCTCGGCGGTCAGGGCGGCCAGTGCGGCGGGGCCGAAGTCTTCACATACGAACGACGCGACGACGCTGCCGTGAATGACTGCCTGGCGCAGGGTGGCGGTGTCAAGCCTGTTTTTTTGCGCGATAAAGCCCATAAAGCCGCCCGCAAAGGCATCCCCCGCTCCGGTGGGGTCAACGACATTTTCCAGAGGAAATGCCGGCGCAGAGAACACCGTACCGCCCGCAAAAAGCAGGCAGCCGTGCTCTCCCTTTTTGACCACGACAACGCGCGGGCCGAGTGCGGCGACTTCCTGCGCGCCGCGAATAAGATTGGCGCGTCCTGTCAGCTGTTTTACCTCAGCGTCGTTGATGATGATGGCGTCCGTACGGGCGAGAACCTGGCTGAGCTCCTCCCGCGTGGTGTCGATCCAGAGATTCATGGTATCCAGCGCCGTGAATACTGGATTGGCCTGGTTCAGCACTTCGAGCTGCAAGGAAGGGTGGATGTTGCCGAGAAACAGATACGGCGCCTCGCGCGCCGGTTCGGGCAGCCTCGGGTGGAAATTCTCAAATACATTGAGCTGAGTATCCAGAGTATCTCGCTCATTCACGTCTTCATGGTAACGCCCTGCCCAGCGAAAGGTTCTTCCGGGCACACGCTCGAGGCCTTCCAGATGGATTCCGTGTGCCTGTAAGAGGTCGACATGGGCTTGAGGAAAATCCTCGCCAACCACGCCTACCAGATGGACCTGGGCATAATGCGCCGCAGACAGCGAGAAATAGGTGGCTGCCCCTCCAAGCCCTTCCTCGTTCCGTCCGGCGGGTGTTTCCACGGTGTCCAGCGCTACAGAGCCCACCACGGTAATGCTCATTCGACCAGTCTCCCCAGAATGTTGACGTGATGAGGCGGTATCGTACACGACTCAGGAGCGCAAACGCCAATGCCGGACGCAAAGGCAGAGTTCCCCAGCCCGGCGTCAGGCAGCAACGCCTTTGAAAAGGAGCGTCGCAGCCAGCCTCCCCAGGAAGACCAGGGGCTGCCCCATGCCGTATCTCATGACCAGCACTGCGATCAGGATGCCGTACGGCCCGATTCGTTCCATAATGTGCTGTCCCCTGGGCGGCAGAAACGCGTAGAGCACGTGGTGGCCGTCCAGCGGCGGGACGGGTATCAGGTTGAACAGCATGAGGATAAGGTTGAGCTGGACGAGCATCCACAGCAGCGTGATCCAGGGGCCTCCTCCCTGGTTTTCAAGGTCCGGATGGAACACGAGGAACGCCAGGCGCGCCCCGGCGATCAGCACCACCAGCTGCGCCAGATGCGACAAGGGCCCGGCCAGTGCTACCGCTACGGGCCCCCAGCGTTTGCTCCGCAGATTTTGCTGATTGAACGGGACAGGACGCGCCCAACCGAAGACAGGCAGGTTGGCGAACAGCATGATGAGCGGGAACAGGACCGTCCCGAATGGATCGATGTGCGGCAAGGGGTTAAGGGTGACCCGCCCCTGGAGCCGCGCGGTCGGATCTCCTGCCCAGTCTGAGACCCAGGCATGTGCGGCTTCATGCACCGACAGGCAGAACAGGAGACAGACATAGGCGGCGAATATTTCAGCGATGTGCGGGCTCATAGGTCCTTATAAAGGCCAAGTTATCGAAGAGGTATTGTAAAAGACGGCATCGGAAAGAATCAAACGTTCCGCCGTTTCATTTCCACTGGGGCGGTTTCGGGGTGTGTAGCCGGTTGACTTCACGGGCAATCGTCGATAAGATGACTATACGAAAAGATTTGCAAGGAATTGCATGCTTCCGTATAATAGCCTGTGAGCGAAATCGCGACGCAGCAAGTCAGCCCGTCAAGGGAGCGAGCGTCCCGGCCAGGGTTGGCGAGGAGGATTGGATTCCGTGACTAAAACCAAGCGCGAGTTGGTAATCGACGTGGCCAATAAGCTGGGGATAACCCAAAGCACCGTGGCCAGGATTATCGAAGGAGCCTTTGAGGCCATCTCGCTGGCGCTCGCGGAAGGGGAACGTTGGGAATTGCGTGACTTTGGCGTGTTTGAGGTGAAAACACGCGCCTCGCGCATTGGACGAAATCCGCGAACCGGCGAACAGGTCCCTGTGCCCGAGCGAAAAGTCGTAACGTTCCGGCCGGGAAAAAAGATGAAGGAGCTGGTCTGCGCGCCGGGCCCGGCGGACTCTGCCGCCCCGCAGCTGCCTGACGAACCGGCTCAGGAACCGGACAGACCGGGAGACCTCGCGGAGAGTTCGTCGAAAGACGCCACGGAAACTCCTTTGTTCTAAGGGCGTTACGCTAGAATCGGCTACAGGCCGCAGGGTTGAAATACGTCTTGCGGCCTTTTATGTGTCTGGGCAGCCAGGAAAATCGGGCGGCAGTAGTGCCTGGCCAAATCGTTGACCTGTGAGCGCTTAGCCCCGTATGATCCAAATATGATAATCGTAGCGGGAGATACATCCACCCGCACCAACACCGTCGCGGTGTGCAATGACGACCTGATCCTGGCCGAGACGGTGGTGGACTGTGGGCGCACGCACGCCGAGCGTCTGCTGGACACGATAACGTGGGCATTGGATGAGGCCGGAGTGCCGCTGACTGAGGTTAACGTGCTGGCGATCAGCACGGGCCCGGGCTCATTCACGGGCCTGCGGGTGGGTTTGGCTGCGTGGAAAGGACTGGCCTTTGGCCTGGGCATCCCCCTGGTGGGGGTGCCGACGCTGGCGGCCATGTCGCGTCTGCCGGGAATGGACAACGGCGTCTGTTGTCCGATGCTGGATGCGCGCATGGGGGAAGTATTCGCGGCCGCATACCGGTTTGAATCGGGAGCGCGCAGCCCGGTGCTCGCAGACTGTGTCGCGCCCGTGGAAAAAGTGGCGGAAGCGTTGCGTGCATACGGCTCTGTAACGTTATTCGGAGATGGAACAGGCGTATATGATGCGCGCATTCGCGCGAGTCTTCCCGGCTGCCGCATGCTTCCGCGGATGTTCTGGGCGCCGCGGGCATCCGCCGTTGCCGCGGAAGCCCGTGACATGCTGCAGGCGGGATGGAATACGGAAGCGGCGGACGTACGCCCCGTCTATCTGAGGAAATCGCAGGCCGAGCAAAATCGGGAACGAGCGGGCCATCCATGACTTCACCGAATGCACCGCGCGTGGAATTCACGGCACTTGCGGAAACGGATCTGGATGCGATCCTGGACATTGAGCTCGAGGCGTATCCGGAACCGTGGTCACGCGAGATGTTCCGTGAGGAAATCCGCAACAATCGGTCGTATTTCTACGTCATGCAACTGAACGGTGAACTTGCCGGCTATGGCGGATTCTGGCTTGTGCTGGACGAGGCCCACATCACCAGTGTCACGGTCCGCACGGATTTGCGCGGGCAGGGACTGGGCCGGACGCTCACGCGGCACCTGCTGGACGCAGCGAAAGAAGCGGGCGCACATATCGCGACCCTTGAGGTGCGCGAATCGAACATGCGGGCCCAAAATCTGTACAAAACGTTCGGATTCCGCCAGATAGGGCGGCGAAAAGGATATTACTCAAAGAGCGGTGAGGACGCCATTGTGATGCTGCTGGAACTCGGCCCAGACGAAAGCTCCGCCCAGGACATGAGCGGCGAGGCGGGCGCTTGAGATGGAAGCGGCGTAGCGTGGCGGGAAACCTCAACCAGGACGCCTTTCGATCTTATCGCTCGCGGGGCCGTAACGCCAAAAACCGGCGTATCTCGTGGGGCGTGCCAGTGGGAGGCATCGGCACGGGTTGCATCGAGCTGGGGAACGACAGCCGGTTTCGCAATATCACCATCAACAACAACCGCGACAAGGCCTCTCGTATAGCACTGTCACCCCGGGCTTTTATCGCGTTGCGAACTGTCCGCCAGGGACGCGTGCAGACTCGCTTTCTGCAACCGGACTGCGCCCTGCCCTTTGCCGACGCGGGCATCATTCCGACGTTTACCCCCGTCAACGAACTCACGTGGCGCGCGCTCTATCCCTGCTCGTATTACACGCTGAATGCCAAAGAGTCGACCATTGAGGCGACGTGGCGCGCACTGGCGCCCGTGGTTCCCCACGACGTTTCCTCGTCAAATATCCCGGTCATGTTTTTCAGCCTGGCGGTGCGCAACCCGGCGCTTACGCCGGTCAAGGTTTCGTTTGTCTTCAACTGGGAAAATCTCTGCGGCTGCGAACGCAGCACCGTGCCCACAGACCGGGGCGCTTTCACACCGGTACCGTATCGAAATGAGCTCTCAGAACCCCGCTTTCAGGGCTTGAGTTTTGGCAAGACGGACCGGTTTCTGAGCAACGCCGACGGCAATTATGCGCTGCTGGCGCAACCGCAGCTGGGCCAGGATATTTCGGTGCTGGGCTGGAATGCCGATGATGCGGCGGACTTGGATGCATTCTGGCAGCAATTTCATTACGACGGGCGCCTGGCCAACCAGGTGTCTCGCAACGAGACAGCGCATTCCGCGGCGGTCTGTTGCACACGTGAGCTCGAACCGTATCAAGAATGCCGCTTTCTCCTGGCGCTGAGCTGGTACTGCCCCCGCTTCGTTGTGGACGGCGTGGATCTCGGAAACAAATATGCGGAGGTCTTCCGAAATGCCGTCGAGGTCGGGCAGGGGGCGTTGCGTAACGTAAATTTCTATGTCAATGCCGTTGAATCATGGCAGAACTCCCTACTCACCTCGTCGCTTCCCCGCTGGTTTTCGCGGATGCTGATCAACAGCTGCGCGACCTTTTCGACCAACAGCCTCCTGACGCGCCGGGGTGAATTCGCGCTGTTTGAGACGCCCGAAGACCCCATGACAGGCTGCCTGGATAAGCGGCTCTACAGCTCGCTGGCCACGCTGCTCCTGTTTCCGGAACTGGAAGAGGCGGAATTTTACGCCCTGGCAGGGGCCATGCCAGCGGCCGAGCCTGGCCGTTGCGTGCGGTACCTGGGCCGAATGACGCTTCATGCGCCTGGAGACGGTACGCGCCGGGAGGAGCTGGTTGACCTGGGGCCGAAGTTCGTTCTCCTGGCCTGCCGGAACCTGCGGTTTACGGGCAACCGCAGGATGGCCGAAACGCTGTTCCCGCGGCTGCGCGCGGTGATGCGTCATATCGCGAATATGAGTCCGCAGAATGACGGACTTCCGCGGCAGACGGGGCTGTCGACGATGTACGACGACTGGGCCACGGACGGGGTGAACAGCTACACATCGAGCTTGTGGATCGCGGCGATGCGGGCTTATTCGGCACTGGCGGCGTATCTGGGCGATTCGGCGGAAGCTGCCCGGTACGCGACCCTTGCCGAGCACGCGGTGGAACGCTTTGAATCGCTGTTGTGGAACGAAGAAGAGGGCTACTATACGTTCTGCGCCCCGGGCGCCGAAAGCAGCGAACGCCTGGCCGACTGGCATCTGGGATGTCACACGGGGCAGCTGGCCGGTGAATGGTATGCGCAGTGGCTGGGGCTGGGCCCGCTTTTTGAACCCCGCCGGGTCGTCCGCGCCATGTCGGCGATACAGCGGTTGAACGAGCGGAAATTCTGTCTGGCGCGTGGCACACTGCCCGATGGCTACCCGTGCGAAAACCCTCCGGAAACGGGTGTGGAACCGCAGACTGAACACAGCTGGCCGGGAATCCTGCTGGCTCATTTTGCCTGCCTGCTTCTCCAGCTCAACCGGGAGGATCATGGCTTCTACCTGATCGAGCGCATTTTCAAAAGCGTCTGGATGAAAGGCGCCCGGGTTTTCAACCATCCGCTGGCCTGGGACTGCAACAACAACCTGCCGTGCGGGCCGGGCCAGGATCGGCATTTGAGCGCGATGTCGGTTTGGCATGCATTTGAATCGCTGCACGGCGTTTTGATGGACGCGGCGGAGCATGTACTCTGGATACGGCCGCACCTTCCGAGAGGTGTTCGCTATCTGAGCGTGCCGCTGTTTTCCCCGGCAGGCCTGTCCTGGATCCGGCTGGAGGAGAAAGGATCGGCGCGCTCCGTGGTCGAGATCCAGCTGGCGTTCCGGGATCCGGTGCTGCTTCGCGAAATTGTCATGCGCCCCCTGCACCTGGCCGCGGAATGCGAGGCGAGGTGCTTTACGGCACAGGGCGCTCTGGAGACATCCCTTCATCTTGGCGATGAGGCGGGAGAGCGCCTGCTGCATCTGCGGCTGGCCCGCCCGGAAGTGGTGCAGGGCACGTTGACCATTACGCTGGCGGCTTCGCGGCATTAGCGGACCCGGCCGGCATTTACAGGAGATTTGCCACGTGACTGCATTGGATGAGCGTTTGCGCGCCGTTCGGCTTCTTGTAGCCGACGTTGACGGCGTTCTGACCAACGGGGATATCGCATTTGACGGAGAAGGGCGCCCATTCCGCACCGTGAATGTTCGAGACGTCACCGCGTTCACCTTGTGGCACCTGGTGGGGGGGCAGACTGCGCTGGTGTCCGGGTTGGGCAGCAAGGCACTGGAGGCTGTGGCGTCCACCTGGAAGTGTGTGGAATGCCGCATGTGGGTCAAGAATAAGCTGCGCGCATGCGAGGAAATCGCCGCCAGACATGGATTGACGATGCAGGAGATGGCGTTTATCGGTGACGATATCATCGACCTGCGCGCGATGAACGCGGTTGGTGTGGGTGTGGCCGTGGCTGATGCGGCCGCCGAGGCCAGGGCCGCAGCCGCTCTGGTGACACAGGCGCCGGGCGGAAAAGGCGCCGTACGGGAGCTGCTCGAGCGCATCCTGAAGGTTCAGGGACGCTATGAGGAAGCCCTCGAACGGTACCTCGCGAGAGAGGACACCCCTCAATGAAAACCGGGAGGCATTCGATGGGGCCCGATAAACGTCACATCAGCGCGGCCTGTCGTGGCTGGGGCCGGGCCGGGCGATGGCCGGATTCACCATTCGATTGCAAGTTTTACGAGGAAGCGTCATGGAAAGAGCTGCATCCGGCATGCAGGTCATAGGCATCACGGGAGGCACGGGCAGCGGGAAATCGGAGGCGGCACGCCGCTTTGAAGAGCTGGGCTATCCCGTCATCGACGCGGACCGCATCGGTCATGATGTGCTTGAGCCTGGCGGCGAGGCCGCACCCGCTGTTGTGGCCGCGTTTGGACAGGAGATCCTGTGCGCAGGGCAGATTGACCGAAAGAAGCTGGGCGCCCGGATCTTCGCTGAGCCGGAGGCGCGGCAGCAGCTCAATGCCATAACCCATCCCTGCATCAAGCGCGAGATAAAGCGCCGGATAAAGGCCCTGGCGGCTCAGGGGCACCGGACCGTCCTCCTGGACGCGGCACTCATTGCCGAATCGGGGATGCGGGAACCGTGCCTTGATGGCTTGATCCTGGTCACCTGCCCGGAATCCGTTCGATTGCAGCGATTGATGAAGGCGCGCGGCCTCAGCCAGGACGAGGCCATGGCCAGAATGCGCGCACAGACTCCACCGGACCAGAAACTTGCGCTGGCCGACTGGGTGTTGGACAATGAAGGCAGCGTGGCTGATTTACGGCGTCAGGTGGACCATCTGGCCAGGGAACTCAAGGATCGTGAGCGTTAATCTGGCAAATTGCAGGGACTGCGGAGTGCTCGTACACGCGGACGAGTACGACGGCCTGTGCCGGGAATGCACCGTGCGCCGCGTCGAGCAAATGGAGAGCCTCTACCGCGCACTGGATCGCCTGGGCGAGGCTGAGGCCAGCATGGAAACGCTCGCAGAGGCCTCGGGCTTGACGCACGATGAAGTGCGCCAACTGCTGCGCAAAACTCCAGCCCTCCGCCGTGATCTGGCGCGCAGAGAACCCCGCGTCTGCACACGCTGCCGCAATCAGGCGCTCGAGGAAGAATCAGGGCTGTGCCTTTCCTGCCGGATGGCCCTTTTGGAGCGATTGCGCGTGGCGTATGCTGAACTGGAGCATAAAGCGGACAAGCGGCGCAGGCAGCGGCGGGGCTGGCTGCCTCCAGACGAAGAACGGCGTGGTGGCGTGGTGGAAACGCTCGAGCGGAAGCGCGGCAAAGCTCCGCTGAAAAAGCTTGATCCGTCGCCCCGAGGCCGTTTCCGCTCCTGACTCCATTTCCTGACTTGATGCCGCGGGCACTGTGCACAACATAACACCCTACTCACTGGAGAACTTCTGTTGCGGGCAAGACTCAAGCAGGCCATACAGGGCATAACAGGGCTGGCGATTGGTGTGCTCATCCTCTGGTGGATGTTTCAGGGAACGAGTTGGTCGGAACTGAAGCGTTCGTTCGCGGAAATTCGCTGGGGCTGGCTTATTCTGGCGATACTGTTGATCGGGGTGAGTTTCCTGGGACGTGTCAAGCGATGGAGCTATGTTGTGCGGGCAGTAGAACCGGGGGCCTCCTTCCGGACCATGTTTTCGGCCACGCAAATCGGATTTCTGGCAAATTTCACACTCCCGGCCCGTATCGGGGAGCTGGTGCGGGCGGTGGTGCTGTCCCGTCTGACTCCGCTCGGGGTTACGCGCAGCTTTGCACTGGTAGCGCTCGATCGGGTCAATGACCTGATCGGATTGATTGTGACCATGGCGATAGCGCTCCTGGCCTTCCGCCCGGAACAGACGATCGAGATCCCGGGGGAATTGTTCCGGAGCGACTCCCCCATTCTCGTGCCAGCCAGCGCGTATCATACCGGCGCGCTGGGCGCATCCGTGTTTCTTGTCATCGTCATCGCGGTCTTCGTGTTGCTGTTCGTCAGTAAAGACCGGGTCCTGCGTATTTCCGACGGGCTGTTTGAATTCGCAAGCCAGCGGCTCATCCCGTTCCGGGCCGGAGCCACGGCGTGCCGCAAGTTCGGGGACTGGGTTCACCGCCTGCTCCGGCAATTCGCCGAAGGGTTCGAGGTGTTCCGATCTTCTTCGGATCTGGCGAAATCGGTGGGGTACAACCTGGCCACCTGGGCGTGCTTCATCCTCATACTTCAATGCGTGCTGTTCGGGTTTGGGATTCAGGCGCCGTGGTACACGGTATTCGTGATGCAGGCCGCGTTGGCCATCGCGATCAGCGTCCCAGGCACTCCCGGCTTCGTAGGCCAGTTTCAGGTGCCGTTGGTGGCGGGTTTGAAACTGGTGCAGCCCGATGTCTCATACAACGACGCCCTGGCCCTGGCCATTGTGGCCCACGCCATCAACGCAGGCACGGTCATCATTACCGGTCTCGTGTGTCTCCAGCTCGAGGGGTTGCATCTATTGCAGCTGTCTGACGAAGGCGCGCTGAAAAAACAAACGCTCGGCGCCCCCGGGGAACTGCCCGAAAACAGCGACGGATGTGACAAGCCCGTAACCCGCGAATCCCTTTAAGAACCAGGCGGCTGGCACGGCTTTCGGGGCGTATTTCAGGCGTTTTTTCAACGTACGGCCTGTCGCAGGGCCGCCCGCATGCGGCCGGCCGGTTGTGGCGGAAAAGTGCATTATCTGAGCTTAACGTGTTAAGGTTCCGGCGGAGGAGAATGACCTTGCTCTTGCAGATTGATTCCGAATGCGTTGGACGCATAACCAAGCCGCACTATGTTGAAGTGGGGTGGCGCGAATCGATGAATTTCGCGGCGTCGATCGGCGATGCCAACCCGCATTATTTTGACGATACCCGCGCGGATGGCATCATTGCCCCGCCCATGCTGGCCACGGCGCTGACCTGGCCTGTCTTCGTCAACCGCCATGAATACTGGGGCATGGATGCGTGGCCGGAGGCCGTCTGTGCGCGGCAGGTACATTTTTCCGAAGCCATCCTCATGCACCGGCCTTTGCGGCCGGGAGGCCGCCTGGCCATCCGGGGGCACATTTCCGGAGTTCTGCCGCAACGCGGAGGCACCCTGACGGTCGTCCGGTTTGACGCGGAAGACAGTGAAGGCCAGCCGGTCTTTACGGAGTACGCGGGCGCCTTCTTTCGCGGTGTGCGGTGCGCGGATGCGGGACGAATCGACGGCACGCTCTATACCCCTCCACCTGCTCCGGAAAACCAGGACAACGGCTGGGAAGAGGTCATTCACATCGATCCGCTGGCCGCGCACGTGTATGACGGCTGCACGGACTTGTCGTTTCCTATCCACACGTCGGAAAAGTTTGCCCGTGGCGTAGGCTTGCCGGGCCCAATTCTTCAAGGCACGGCCACACTCGCCATTTCATTGCGTGAGCTGGTCAATCGCGAAGCGGGCGGCGACCCAACGCGGGTGAAAGAGCTGAGCTGCGCCTTCCGGGGCATGGTCCGGCCAGGCTCGGACATCCGGCTTCGCCTGCTCGCGCGCATTGATTCAGAGGAAGGCGTCCGCCTGTTTTATGAAACATTAAACGGCGAGGAAAAAAAGGCTATCTCGGACGGATACGTCTTGCTGTCAACGTAATACATATACTCCGGAGAAGGTGACCATGCATCGCAGAGCATTTATTCAATCGTTGACTTTGACCCCCATGTTGGCCGGCGCGCGCGCCGAGAGTGAGCTGCGGGCAGTCGAGCCGCCGCCGCTGGTGGCCAATTCATATGTAAAGGTATATGAATCCCCTGACGCCACACAGATCTATTCATACAGCCCCGGTCTGGCTGTTTTGCCCAGCGGACGCCTCGTAGCAACACTTGACCTGGGCGGACCGGCCTTCGCGGGCAAGGAAGGCCCGGATGGTTACCGTGGGCGCATCTACACCAGCGACGATCGCGGGCAGACCTGGACGCTCCGGGCCAGCACGCCCATGATGCATGCCCGCCCCTTTGCCGCGGGCGAAGCTGTATACGTGCTGGGACATCACAACGACCTCGGTATCGTCCGTTCGAATGATGACGGCACAACGTGGAGTGAAGCTTCCTGGCTCACCCAGGGCCAGCGCTGGCATCAAGCACCCTGCAATGTGCATTACACGAATGGCCGTATCTATCTGGTGATGGAGCGCGACACCGATCCGGACTATCCGATGTGGCCGGTTTCAGTATTTGCGCCGGTGCTCATGGCGGCAAACGTGAACGACGATCTGACCAGCCGCGCCGCGTGGATCTTCTCGAACGAGTTGTCGTACCGCGAAATTATCGCGGCGGTTGGGCCTCCCCACCTGCTCGGCATACCATTTCACACGCCGGGCAACACGGTGGCGGATACCGCCCGGGTGCGGCGTCCGATGGCCGATCCGGGATGGCTGGAAACCAATGTAGTTCAGTTTGTGGACCCGAACCACGTCTGGTTCGACCCTGAGGGCCGGACCTTTCACCTCTGGATGCGCGCCCATACGGGGTCGACGAACCTGGCGGCCATTGCCAAGGCGGTGGAATCTGGCGATGGCAAGATCACAGTTTCTCTCGAGAATGCGCCGTCAGGGGCGCCCATGATGTACGTCCCGTGCCCGGGCGGACACATGAAATTTCACATTCTATACGACGAGCCAACGAAGCTGTTCTGGCTCTTGTCTTCTCAGACCACGGATTCGATGACGCGCCCGGACCGGCTCCCCGACGACCGCTTCGATTTGCCGAACAATGAGCGGCACCGCCTGACCCTTCATTTTTCGAAAAACTGCGTGGACTGGTGCTTTGCAGCGCGTGTAGCGCAGACAAACGCCTACGGGCAGGCCCGGCATTACGCCTCCATGGTGATTCAGGATGATGATCTGCACGTGCTGTCGCGATCGGGCGATGCCCGGGCCAGGAGCGCGCACGACGGGAATATCATCACCTTCCATACCGTGCGTGATTTTCGAAATCTGGTGTATTAGCCGGTTGAGCCGGCGTTTGGGCAAGCGCTGCGGAATGAATGCCTTAACTCACGTGTTTCACTGAGCATCAACGAGCACAAAGCCCGGGCGGTACGCGTGTGTACCGGCTGGGCGGAGGAAGTACCTGTTCTACGTCGCAGACGAACCCGGGGTTCCGCGGCGGGACTTCAGGGGGAGCGAATCTCCACAACAGAAACGGCCGGGATGTGATGACGTAGCATCCCCGCCAAGCGGGAAAGGAAGTACCATGGTCAGCAAAAAGATGGAAAAAGCTTTGAACAAACAGATAAACGCCGAGATGTATTCGGCCTATCTTTATGCTGCGATGGGGGCGTACTTTGACGCCCAGAACCTCGACGGGTTCGCCACCTGGATGCGCGCTCAGGCGCAGGAAGAGATGGAACACGCCATGAAATTCTACGCGTACATCGTGGAGACAGGCGGGCGGGTCATCTTTGAGGCCATCGACAAGCCGCCGGCGGAGTTTGGCAAGCCAGAGAAGGTTTTTGAAGAAGTGCTGAAGCACGAGCGCAAGGTCACGCGCCTGATCAATGCGCTGGTAGAACTGGCTCGCAGCGAAAAAGACTATGCCACGGACAATTTCCTGCAGTGGTTTGTTGCGGAACAGGTGGAAGAAGAAGCGACGGCCGATGGTGTCCTGCAGAAACTTAAGATGATCGCCGGCCACCCCAATGGCCTTTTCATGATGAACGCCAAGCTCGGCGAACGCAAGGAACCCTGAACCCGTCTGGAATGACCGGCAGCGCCTGCTGGTCGTTCCCCAAGAGCACTCAACCACACCCCCGGCAGGTTCACAAGAGCCCGCCGGGTCTTTTTTTCACCGCAGCATCCTCCAGCCGGCTGCGTGCAGCTAATTGACCGGGGAAATGGGCAAGGCGAGCCTCACTGGCCGGCGCCGGGAGGGTGATCCAGGCGGCGAAGGATGGCCTCGGCCAGTCCGGAGGCGGCGAGCAGCGCGTTGTCGCGGACATCCAGGTGTGTGTCATCGGACAGCAGCCGGTCTTCCGGTGGAGTCTCGTATGACGACGTGAGCGTGAGCCCATGGAAGCCGCGAGCGAGCGGTATAAGGGCATCCGACTGAAATTCCCGGCACCGGATGGGAGTGGCCTGAAATGCGTGCGCGGCCTGTTCCGCCGCGGAGACAATGACTTTTGAGCTGTGCAACGTCGACAGCATGCCTTCCGCAATGACGTAATGAAGGCGGGGCGCTCCGACAGAGTCGATATTGAGAAAGAAGGTCGAGGCCGGATCGAATTGGTGCGTGCTCATGAAATGGCGCATGCCGTTGAGGCCGGCCTCCTTGCTTCCCGTGGCAACGAACCAGAGGTCGGTCTGTTCCAGCCCATCCACGGAAAACCGCCGCACGAGCTCAAGTAAGACGGCGGTTCCGGACGCATTGTTCCATGCGCCCCGGCCGTAATCACAGGATAGCTCAGTAAACATCAGAAAGGCGGCCGCGCCGAGCAGGCAGCCGACGGCCGTCCAGCGAACGGCGATGTCGTAGGGAAACGTGAGTGAATCGAAGAGTCCGAAGCCCTGTACCGCGCAGGTCACAACAACCAGCACCATGCATAACACGAGAAAGAGCTGTATGGGGCGCAGCCACGGCCGCACACCCGGCGCCTGCAGGGGGCTGTCGCGGGGCGAGTCGTAATGGGCAGTGACAATACAGAGGCGCCGGGGTTTTGGGGCCACGAAGCGGCAGACCACGTTTTGCGAGTCGTACTGGGGTAAAAAGCGGCCGAAAAGACGGTATCCGGTAGATTCGGCAAGGTAGCACAGGAAAACAAGCAGGCCGTATCCGAACGCCGCCAGGGGCCACCAGGCCGCAACGATGGCCACTACGGCAAATTCGGAAAAATATAAGGCGTAGAGCAGCCATTCGCTGTCAACGCTGTGAAAATCGTCGAGTTCAACGTCCAGAGAAAACTCTCTGAAGCGTCCGGCCAGATACTCGGCGGCGGACCGTTCGCTCCGGGTGTTGGAGCCGCGGTGGGGCAAAACCCCGGCCAGATACTCCAGGTCGCGCCGCAGTTGCGAGCCGTTCATGTCAGATCTCGCAGAGATCCAGACCAAAGGCCTCGGCGACACCCCGGCACGTGAGCCGTCCTTTATACGTATTGACGCCGCTCCGAATGGCGGGATCGCCTTCAATGGCCGCGTCAACCCCTCGATTGGCGATGGTGAGCCCATAGCCCAGCGTGACGTTGGTCAAGGCGTAGGTGGAGGTCCTCGGAACGGCGCCGGGCATATTGCCGACGCAATAATGCACCACCTCGTGCGTCACAAAGATGGGGTCGTGGTGAGTAGTCGGATGAGAGGTTTGACTGCAGCCGCCCTGGTCGATGGCGATATCGACGAAGGCCGCGCCGGGTCGCATCTGTCTGACGAGGTCGTCGGTGATCAGGCGCGGGGTCCGGGCGCCGGGCACCAGAACCGCCCCGATCACGAGGTCGGCCTGGGTGACTTCGTCCGCAACATTGGCGGCATTGGACATGACGGTGGTCACTCGCGAGGACATGATGTCGTAGAGATAACGCAGCCGCGACGGGTTGATGTCCAGCACGGTGACATGAGCGCCCATGCTGACGCAAATCTGGCAGGCGTGCGTGCCGGCGACACCGGCTCCGAGGATCGTCACGTTGGCCGGTTTCACGCCCGAGACGCCACCGAGGAGGATCCCCATACCGTTGGAACTGGCTTCCAGGCAATGCGCGCCGATCTGCGCGGCAAGCCGTCCAGCAACTTCGCTCATCGGCGCCAGAAGCGGCAGCGTGGCATCCGGCAACTGGACCGTCTCATAGCCGATGCCAATTACGCCAGCTTCGAGCATCTTACGGGTCAGTGATTCATCGGAAGCCAGATGCAGGTAGGTGTAGACAATCTGGCCCGGCTGCATCCAGTCCAGTTCGTCGCCGATGGGCTCTTTGACCTTGGCGATCATCTCGGCGCGTTCCCAGATCTCCTGAGGGTTCGCGACGATTTCCGCGCCGGCCGCAACGTAGGCTTCATCGGGAATGCCGCTGCCGAGTCCCGCGCCCTTTTCGACCATGATGCGATGATTGTGGGCTCGAAATGCAGCGACGCCGGACGGAACGATGGCGACGCGCTGTTCATCCGCCTTGATTTCTTTAGGTACTCCGATGCGCATGAAGAGTCTCTCCCAGTTTCAGTATGCCAAGACCCGCGGAGGCGCTGCCCCGGAAGTGAATTCTAGTCCAATTCCGGGGTATTTTTCAGCAATGCGTGGCCCCGGGCGCAGAGGCGGTTCATTCGGCGGCCGTGGATGCCCGGAGCCGGTTGCGGTAATAATCGATGATGACTGCGGCGACGATAACCAGGCCCGTGACGAGGCGTTTGGTATGTTCCGACGCGTCGGCCTGGGCCAATCCACCGGCGAGCACCGCGATGATCATAACGCCGAGAAAGGACCGCACCACCGACCCGCGCCCGCCGAAAAGGCTGGTGCCGCCGATGACGACGGCCGCGATCGCCTGGAGTTCGTAGCCGACGCCATCCTCGGGGTTCACGCCTTCCAGGCGTGCAGCGTGAATGACCGCCGCCAGCCCGGCCAGCAAGCCGCTCAGTGCGTACACGGCCGCTTTATGCCGCAAGGTGGGAATGCCTGAGAGGCGGGCGGCTTCTTCATTCGACCCCACGGCGAACAGATGCCGGCCAAACGCCGTCATGGAAAGCACGATCTGCCCGGCCGCGACGACGAAAATCGCGATGAAAACCATCATCGAGATGCCGCCAACACGCATCGAAACGAAATCGCCGAGCTGTGTGCCAATGTAGACGGACCGGGTGCTGGTGACGAGGTATGCCCCGCCGCGGGCAATTTCAAGCATGCCCAGGGTCACGATGAACGCCGGCAGCCGCCACGTGATGACCATGAGGCCGTTCAACAGGCCGCAGAGCAGCCCCATGCCCAGGCTGGCGGCAATGGCCAGAGGCATGGGCCATCCGAAACGATGCAGGCCCACGGCAAGCACGGCCGCGCTGAGCCCCAGCACAGAACCGACGGACAAATCGATGCCTGCGATGATCAGGACGAAAGTCATGCCGACGGCGATCACGACGGCGTCGGGCGTCTGGTTTACGATAGTCCGGAAATTAATCGCCGTAAAGAAGTTTTCGGTATACAGGCTGAACACCACGATCAGCAGGAGCAACACGAGGATCAGCCCCACGTAATCGAGCAGGAAGAGATTTGATCGCTTGTTGCTGGCCATCCCGCGCTGTTTTCCCAGATGTTGAGCCGTATCCGGCTGTCCAGTGCTCAGGAGTCCGCCAGACTCTTGGGCGTGATGAGATCGACCGGGGTCTCGAAATCTTCGGGCGCGGCATCCCCCGCGAGCATCTTCAAGGCATACTCGATGCCAAAGACCGCGAGTTGGTCGGCGTGCTGGTCGGCAGTCGCGACGATCTCTCCTTTTCGCAGAAGCTCCTGGGCGGCGGAGATGTTATCGAAGCCGGCAACCATCACGGAATCCAGTTTCCCTGCCGCACGGAGCGCGGCAACCGCGCCGAGCGCCATGCTGTCGTTCGCGCAGAAAAACGCCTTGATCCCGGGATTTTCGGTGATCATGGCCGATACGACCTGGTTGGCCTTGGAGGTCTCCCAGCTGCCGGATTGCGCGGCGGCGATTTTCAGGCCCGCGGCATTGATCGCATCCTCAAAACCCAGCTTGCGCTGAATGGCGTTGAATGCGGTCGGGATGCCTTCCACGATGGCGACGGGATCGCCTTCAGAGAGCCTGGCCGCCACATAGTCACCGACCAGCCGCGCGCCTTTGCGGTTGTCGGGACCCACAAAGGGAATGGCAATGCCGCGCTCGGTCAATACCTCGGTATCAAACTTGTTGTCGATATTGACGACGACGACCCCGGCATCCATGGCTTTCTGGCATGCGGCGACGAGCAGTTTGGAATCGGCCGGCGCGATGACGATGGCATCGACGCCCTGGGCAACCATCTGCTCGACCAGCTGCACTTGGCGGTTAACGTCGCGCTCGTCTTTGATGCCCTGCGCGATGAGGTCATAGCTTGCGGCATGGGCGGCCTGGTGCGCTTTCGCACCCTCTTCCATGGTCAGGAAGAACTCGTTGGCGAGGGATTTCATGATCAGGGCCACCCGCGGTTTTCCCGCCGGGGCCGGGGCGCCGCCCCGGTCGGGAGAAGAGGCGGTCTGTGGGTTGCCGCAACCCGCGACTAAGGCGATAAGTGCAGCGGCCAGCAAGCAGACTGGCATGGTTTTGAGGCTGCCGATTATTCCTCGCATGATCGTTCCCTCCAAGGTTGTCCCCGACGGTCGCGGTCTTGAGCGGGCGTATGATAACGCAATTTCCGGGCCGGTTAAACTGAAACGCCCTGAAGCGGGTTCACCGCCGCCAGCGTCTCTGGAATGCCGGCGGCACTTCCGTTAGAATCGGGTTTCCCGGAAGCGCCTGTCGCTGAATGCGCCGGGAGCAGACCCGTAAGGGGGATCATTGTGAGCCGATTCCCGTTTTCGGAAAACGGTCAAGCTGCTACCGACTGCGTGCTGCGCGTCGCCATCCATGGCGCCGCGGCCGCCTTTTTCTCTACCTTGTGCTGTCTTGCTGCCCTGATCGCCACAAGTTGCGCTCAAAAAGACGGGGCTGGTATGCCCGATAATCGCGGCGTGGCAACGCGTGGCGTGCTTCGAGTCGATCTCAACATATACAACCCGGGGACGATCCCTGCGGGGATAGGCGAGCCCAACAAGGTGTCGGCCGAGCTTGCTGAGTCCTGGCAGGCAGGGCGGAAAGGGCCCCGGATCCGTTATCAGCCGCTCATACAAACCGGCGCCAGCGAAGGCGAATGGCTGAAGACGCAATTGATCGGCGGCGTTGCGCCGGAGATTATTAACCTGAACGCGGAGATCGCGTGGCCGGATGTCGGCAAGGGCTGGTACGTTGCGCTGGATCCTTTCCTCGAGCAACCCAACCCGTATGCCGAAGGCAATGAACACTGGATCGAGCTTTTCAGCAACCAGGACCTGGTGAACGCCAAGCGCGCGCCCGACGGCCTGCTCTACTGCATCCCGCTCGATATTGTTGAAACGGGCATCTTTTACAACAAAGACCTCATGGCCCAGGCCGGAATCACCGAATTTCCCGACACTTGGCATGACATGCTGGACGTGCTGGACCGCTTGCAGGCCATGAAGCTGGTCCCCATGACTTCGGTTGCCAACCTGGGCTCGGATTGGGGACAGGACATCATTTTCGAGATGCTGTATCACGATATCTTGCCCGAAATGGACCTGGCGCCATCGCGTCCGGATGCTGAAGGGTACCTGGGGCATTATCTTGAGCCCCGCGAAGCAGGTTTTCTGTTCACCAAAGGGTTTTTCTCGACGCGCGACCCCCGGTGGCGGGAAATGAACCGGCTCCTGCTGGAATGGCGGGGATACTGGGCCAGAGAATTAAAAAACACCGATCCGATGCGCCTGTTTCTGACGGGGCGCCTGGCCATGTTGTGGGACGGGTCGTGGTCCATCCGGCGGATGGTCACGGACCCGTATGTCGATTTCGAATGGGGCATTGCCTACATCCCCGCCATCACCCGGGAGACCAGCCCCTACGCTTCGGGCACACCGGCCACCGTCATCGGCGGCGCGGCGATTCAGCTTCATGTGACCCACAGCGCCGTGCTCAATGACAATCTTGACGATTGCATCGATTTTTTGATGTACCTGACTGCACCGCAAAATATTGAGCGGCTCGCTTCGGAGGCGCTGGTATTTATCCCGAACATTCGGGGCGCGCAGATGGACCCGCGTCTTGAACCGTTTAACGAGATATTCCAGCGCCGCTACTGCGCGATCAAGTGGCTGGAGTCGTTTGACGGCGAATACAAAAAATACTGGCGCCGCATGCTTGACTATTACCTCAACGGCGGGGTGGATTTGGATGAGTTCCTGGTGATGCTGGAAGACAATTTCGCCAAATGGGTCGAGGCGCACCGCGGCGAACCCGGCTGGGATTTCGAGCCGCTGGAGGCCGTGTGGCAACAGAGGGAGGCGAATCTCATTCGTGAGCTTGAGCCGGCACGATAAGGCATTGGCATCCGGAGACGGAGCGATGCAGCGCGCCGTCCGCAGGCGGCGCAAGGCGGATCAGCCGCCCCTGGCGCTGATTTACGGTCTGCTGCTGGCGCCCGCGGCGTTCCTGGTTACTTTCAACTACATCCCGGCCTTTTCCGCGCTGTACCATGCGTTCACGGAATGGGACATCGGCGGCGAGAGCACGTGGGTGGGGCTGGCCAATTTCCGTGCGCTGACAGGTGATCCGGTCTTTCACAAAAGCATCGTCAATGTGGCCAAACTGGGCATCTTTGCGTTTGCAACGCATCTCACGGTGCCGTTTGTGGTGGCGGAGATGATTTTTCATCTGAAATCGGAGCGCTGGCGGTATTTCTGCCGCGTGGCGGTCGTTCTGCCGATGATCGTGCCCGGGGTCGTCACGTTCATGTTGTGGAGCTACATCTATTCCGATGCGGGCATCCTGACGGAGCTTCTGGTGCGACTTCATCTTCACGACTGGGTGCGCGGCTGGCTGTCGGATCCCAAAACGGCGTTGTGGGCCGTGGCTTTCGTGGGATTTCCATTCGCGGGAGGCTTTAACGTGCTCATCTATTACGCCGGACTCACCAACATTCCGGGCAGCGTGCTTGAGGCCGCCGAACTCGACGGGTTGAGCGCGCCGGGCCGCATCCTGCGCATGCACATCCCGCTGATACTGCAGCAAGTGAAGCTGCTGGTGGTGATGACGATGATCGGCGTGGTGAACGGCTTTGAATCCATTTACATTCTCACGATGGATGGCGGGCCGGGCTATGAGACCACAGTGCCGGGTCTGTATATGTATTTGAACGGATTCAGCTATCAGCGCATGGGACTGGCCTGCGCCATTGGCCTGCTCATGCTGCTGTTTCTGCTGGCGTTCACGCTGAGTTTAAACCGCTTCATACGAACTGAAGACTACGAGCCGGAGGTCTGAGCCATGAGAGCGGCATCGACGGAGAAACGGACGCGCCAGCTTGTGGGCGTGCTGTGGAGAGCGGCTCTCGCACTCATTCTGCTTTTGACGTTCTTTCCCTTCGGGTTCATGGTCATGACGTCGTTCAAGGATACCCATCAGTTTTATCATACGTTCTGGCTGCCCGCATGGCCGGTCCATCTTGAGAACTATACGGGTGCCCTGGCCGACATGCAGGCCTACATCGCCAACAGCATTTTCGTGACGGCCGTGAGCATCTCGGGCATCCTGGTCTTCGGCGCGATCGCCGGCTTCCTGTTTGCGCGGTACCGGTTTTTGGGGCGCGAATACATTTATTACGGCATGATCGCCATGATGATGATCCCGGGCGTGCTGCTGCTCGTGCCGTCGTTTCTCTGGGTCAAACAGCTGCGGCTGCTGGATTCATACGCGGTGATGATACTCCCGTACATTTCCGGCGGACAGATCCTCGGGATCTACCTCTTGCGCGGCTTTTTCAGCCAGATCGACAACGATTTGTTCGAGGCGGCCCAGGTCGACGGCGCCGGGCTGCTGCGCCAGCTCTGGCACGTCGGTCTCCCCCTCGCCAAACCCGTGCTCGGCGTCGTCGCCATCGTCAGCGCCCTCAGCGTGTGGAACCAGTTCATGTGGCCGCTTGTCACGACATCGAGCGAAGACGTCATGGTCCTGACCGTCGGCATGCTGCGTTACAACACTCGGGTCGGTGGCCAGTACGGGCGCATGTTCGCCGGCTATACCGTCTCCGCCATCCCCCTGGGCATCCTTTTCCTGCTCACCACGCGGGTCTTCATGAAGGGGATCACCGCGGGCGCACTGAAGGCATAGTGGTCACTCCACTGTCTCGTTCAAACCCGCCCATTGCAGCTCGTTGAGGAGCCTTTTCGGCGCCGCCCGCACGCCGCCAAATTGACTTAAGCAGTGCCCGCCCGTATGATACGGGTTCTCTGGGGGTGCGCTCCGGCATAGCTTCGAAGGCCATAAGTTGCTCTGACAAAAAAAGATAGGGCAGGCGCCCGGCGCAGGGCCGGCCCGAAGCGGAATCTCCCGCGGCTCCCCTGAGCAGGCATGGTACGTCGAGTTGCGTTACAGGTTTGGAGAAGGGCCGCATGGCTCGAGTTATTGCCGTTGCAAACCAAAAAGGCGGAGTGGGCAAGACCACTACGGCCATCAATCTGTCGGCCTGTCTGGCCGCTGCCGGCAAGAGGGTGCTCCTTATCGACCTGGACCCTCAAGGCAACGCCACGAGCGGGCTCGGCATCAACAAGAATGAGCTCGCGAACACGCTCTACGATGCCCTGGTCAACGGCGCACCGTTGGGTGGCATTCGGCAGAAGACGCTGATGGACCGCCTGCACCTGGTTCCCGCGACGCGGGAACTGGTCGGCGCAGAAGTGGAGCTGGTGAACGAGGAGCGGCGCGAATTCCGGCTCCATGACGCCCTGGAACCGCTTCGCGAGCGCTATGATTATGTGTTCATCGACTGTCCCCCGTCGTTGAGCCTGCTTACAGTCAACGGCCTGAGTGCCGCGGACAGCATCCTGATCACCCTCCAGTGCGAGTATTACGCGCTGGAGGGCCTGAGCGAATTGCTGCAGACGGTGAAACTCATCCGGGATAATCTCAACCCGCGATTGAAGCTGCATGGCGTGTTGCTTACCATGTATCAGCACACGAACCTCGCAAATCAAGTGGTTGCAGACGTGCGGGCACACCTGGGCGAGCGCGTATACCAGACCATCATTCCGCGCAATGTGACGCTGAGCGAAGCGCCCAGTTTTGGTAAACCCGTCATTTTTTATGATTTGAAATCGGTGGGGGCACGGGCCTATCTCGCCCTTGCTCGAGAGGTGGTATCGCGTGGCTAAGAAAAAGAAAGGCCTGGGCAGAGGCCTGGGCGCCCTCATTTCGAGCAGTGTCATCGAAGAAGACCGGTCCGACGATCTGGCGATACAGCCGGATGAGCCGGCCGGGCCGCGTCTGCTGCAGCTGAACCCGCGCGATCTGAAACCCAACCCCAAACAGCCCCGCATGACCTTCAATGAAGAAACGCTCGAGGAGTTGAGTGAATCGATCCGGCGTGACGGTGTTCAGGAACCGGTCATCGTGCGCAAGACGGACGATGGATACGAACTGGTCAGCGGGGAGCGCCGGGTGCGCGCCGCCGTCATGGCTGATCTCGAGACCATTCCGGCGGTATGCCGCGAGGTCTCGGATGCGGACATGCTCAAGCTGGGCCTTATAGAAAACATCCAGCGCGAGGACCTCAATCCAATCGAGCTGGCGCGGGGATACCGGCAACTTGTCGAGCAATATGAGTGGACCCAGGAAGAACTGGCGGATCAGGTGGGCAAAAAGCGGGCCACGGTGGCGAACACGCTGCGCCTCTTGAACCTGCCTGACGTCGTGCAGAGCCGGGTAGCCGATGGAAGCATCACCATGGGCCATGCCCGGGCCCTGCTGGCGCTCGACTCACCGCAGAGCCAGCTTGCCGCGTGCCGTAAAATCGTGAGCCAGGGGCTTTCCGTGCGGCAGGTCGAGAAGATGGCGGCCCGAAAAGACACGGCGACGAAGGCTGCGCCTGCCAAAGACCCGAATATCACGGCCATCGAAGACGAACTGCGCCGCAAACTGGGCACGAAGGTAGCCCTCAAGGCCAGCGACAAGGCCCGGGGCAAGATCGAGATAGAGTATTTCAACCTCGACGAGCTCGACCGCTTGCTCGCGTTGATCCGCAGCATCCGGTAACCGCTCCTTTACCCGGGCGCGTGCAGCATCCCAGTAAGAGAACGGACGGAATGGAACAGAGGATTCCGATATGCTAGATATCAAATTTGTGCGCGAGAGCAAAGACCAGTTGCGGGCAGCCCTGGCCAACCGCGGCGCGGATATCGACCTGGACGCGCTCGCCGCATCGGATGCAGCCCGCAGGGAACTGATCCACGAAGCCGAAAAGCTGCGCGCCGAGCTCAATCGCGCTTCCGAGGAGATCGCGAAGAAGAAAAAGGCGAAGGAAGACGCCTCCGACGCCATCGCGGCCATGCGCGAGGTGAGCCAGAAGGCCAAGGAGCTTCAAGATCGAGCGCGTGAAGCCGATGAGGCGCTGCGGCAGGCCCTGCTCGTCATTCCCAACCTGCCCCACGAAAGCGTGCCCATCGGCCCCGATGCGTCCGCGAACCGGTTGGAACGCCGTTGGGGCGAACCGGCCGAATTCGATTTCGAGCCGAAAGACCACGTGGAACTGGGCTCGAAACTGAACATTCTGGATCTCGAGCGGGCGGGCAAGATCTCCGGCGCGCGGTTTTCGCTGTTGCGCGGGGCAGGGTCGCAGCTCGAACGGGCCCTCATCAATTTCATGCTCGACATCCACACGCGCGAGCACGGCTATACGGAATACCTTCCGCCATTTCTAGTGTCCGGCGCGACCATGGAAGGCTCGGGCCAGTTGCCGAAATTTGCGGAAGAAGCCTTCACACTCGCGGAACGCGACTTGTGGCTGGTGCCCACGGCGGAGGTGCCGTTAACCAACATGTACCGCGACGAATTCCTCGACGAGGCCCTGCTGCCGATCAATTGCGTCGCCTACACGCCGTGTTTCCGGAGCGAGGCCGGCTCCTACGGGAAGGATACGCGGGGGATGCTGCGCCAGCACCAGTTCGACAAAGTCGAGCTGTACAAATTCACCACGCAGGAAACGTCGTGGGATGAGCTGGAGAAGCTGACCGGCCATGCGGAAGTGATCCTGCAGCGCCTCGGACTGCCCTACCAGGTGGTGACGCTGTCGACGGGCGATATGGGCTTCTGCGCAGCCAAGACCTACGACATCGAAGTGTGGCTTCCCGGGCAGGGCTGCTACCGCGAGATCAGCTCGTGCTCAAACTGCACGGACTTCCAGGCCCGCCGGGCGAACATCCGGGTCCGCCGGGACAAGAAACCCGAATTCGTTCATACTTTGAACGGTTCAGGGCTCGCAGTGGGCCGGACCCTCATCGCCGTTCTTGAAAACTACCAGCAGGCGGACGGCTCGGTGCTTGTGCCGGAGCCGTTGCGTCCTTATATGGGCGGCCTCGAGCGGATCGAGCCGGCGCCCTGATCGGCGCCTCGCCCGGGAGGCAAGGCAACCATGGAAATGTCTTATGAACACGCCGCGGCCATCCTGCGGGAATCCAGGCGCAGCATCGCGGTGACCGGCGCGGGCATCTCCGTCGAAAGCGGCATCCCGGATTTCCGCAGCCCCACGGGCATCTGGTCGAAGTATCCGCCCGAACACTACGCCACCATCGACGCCTATCTTGCGAATCCGCCCAAAGTCTGGCGGTTCTGGCGGGAACTGGCCATCGATTTCGCGGAATGCGGCCCCAATCCCGCGCATTTTGCCCTGGCAACCCTCGAAAACCATGGTTACCTGAAAGCAGTCGTGACACAGAACATCGACGCCCTGCATCAGGCGGCCGGAAGCAAATCGGTGGTCGAGTACCACGGCAGCGCGCGAAACCTGTTCTGTCTGGACTGCGGCGCCGAGCGTCCGATGGATATACGGACCATGAGCGACACGCCCCCTCTTTGCCCGGTGTGCAACGGGCTCATGAAACCCGGCATTGTCATGTTCGGTGAACTGATCCCGCAGGAAGCGCTGCGCGCCTCGGCGGAATGGGGCGAGACCTGCGACGCTGTCCTCATTGTCGGCACCTCAGCCCAGGTCTACCCCGCCGCAGACCTGCCCTATATGGCAAAACGCAACGGCGCGCGCATCATCGAGGCCAATATCGAGCGGACCAGCTTCACGGAGACCATCACCGACGTCTTCCTGCAAGGTCCCGCCGGCGAGACCCTGCCCCGGCTCGTTCATACCCTCGGGCTGGAGATGCCGGGGGCGAGTGCTGCAGACTGAAGGCCGCAGAAGACTCTAAGCCGGCTTTCTGCACGGTACAGCGCCAGCCTTGTGTCGCACCCTGGACCTCAGCCGCGTGCATGCGATCCGTTCATTCGAACGCCGCAGTTCTGAGGTAGATGCCCGCTTCAGGCAAGCGCCGCCGCCACCTTCTTGACCGCCTCCACGATCCAGTCCACATGCTTCTGCTCATACCGCTGGGTGATGTCGATATGGATGGACCGGCCGAGTATGTCGAGGGTCTGGGGGCACATGTCGGGCGTATACCGCCGGCTCTGGTCGTGGAGGGGTGACGTCCACGGCCGTCCGTGCGGGTCGCTGGACGACTTGTCCATGACATACTCCCAGTAACAGTAGATGTGGCGGTCTGGCACGGTTTTGTCATAGACGCTGCTGGCGGGGATGCCTTCCGCGTTCAGGGCGGCGGCGAAACGTTGAGCTTGTTGGCCGGTCTCGCAGAGGAGGATGGCGGCGATGCCGAGATCTCCCTCCGGACAGTTGACAGGAGCGAGACGCACTCCTTCAACGTTTTGCAGTTGGTCGACGATGCCCCGCTTCACCTTGCGGGTGCGGGCCAGGATGCCTTCGAGGCGTTCAAACTGGGTGCACCCCAGCGCGCCTTCAAGCTCATTCATCCGGAAATTGGTCCCGGGAAATGCGCGGACCTGCGTTTCTCCGGGCCGCCAGAAAAGCATGGCGGAATCATGGTATAACGCTGCGCGCTGGAATATGTCCGGGTTATCGGTCACGACGATGCCGCCTTCGCCCGAGGTAATCACCTTGTATTGCTGCAGGCTGAAACAGCCCGCCTCGCCAAACGAGCCTAGCGGACGGCCTTTGTACGAGCCGCCGCAGGCTTGAGCAACGTCTTCTACGAGGAGCAGCTTGTGTTTGCAGGCCAGAGAGACGAGGCGGCTCATGTCGCAGGGAAGGCCTCGCATATGTACGGGAACGATGGCTTTGGTGCGGGGCGTGATCTTTCGCTCGACATCCGCAGGGTCCATAGTCAGCGTTTCATCGATTTCGCAGATGACGGGCACGGCGCCGCACAGGAGGATCGCGGCGGCGGTGGCAATATAGGTGTAACCGGGGATGATGACTTCGTCGCCATCGCCGATGCCCACGGCGGAAAGCCCGCAGAGAAGCGCGGCCGTGCCGCCTCCGACGGCGAGGGCATATTCCCGGCCGGTCAGGCCCTTGAACTTGGTCTCAAGCCGCGCGCACCACGAATTCTCGGGGTCGAGAAAACGGAACACCGTCTTGTTGCGAAGCACCGACGTCACAGCTTCGATCTCGGGCTCTCCGATTTCCGCCGAACCCAGAAACCCAACGGGAAATGCTTCCTCGGCCACGCGGGGCCCGCCGTCAATTGCCAATTTGTCGACTGATGCCATGGTGTGACTCCTCTAAAAGATGGACGCCGCGGATCCATTCCCGCGCGGACGCGCATTCATGGCGCTGCCGCGGCCGGTTCCTCCCGTATAACGCCCGGAATCGCTTCCGAAGCGGCCTCGCTGGAATCCAGCGTATCCTCAGGCATGCCGGGTTCCAACGGCACGCCCAGCGACTCCTCGATGCCCTCGAACATCTGCCTGAATTCGGGATGCTCCGCAAGAAACGAGAATATGGTCCTCATGCCAGCCTGAGGATTTGCTTTGACAAAATCGCGGATCTCAGTCACGTGTCTGACTTCTTCTTCGGTCAATTGACCATCATCGAACGCGGATTGTACCGCCGCCAGACACATGATTACAGCCAGGCTCGACGTGCCCGGATCTGTGCCCAGTGCATGCAATTCGTCGAAAAGCGGCCGGTGCTCGTCTGGGATCGCATCTTCTTCAATTAATTTTCCGTACTCTTCATCCAATGCCGCAGCCAACTGGGACTTGGTCTGTTCCAGCCCCTTTGTGAACAGATAATATCCGAGGCCGGCCAGGAGCCCGATGATCACCAGAGCTGCGAGCATAAAAAGCGCGCAGCCCATGCAACATGTTCCAAACTTTCCCGGACCTTCATCCCTCCGCAGAACTTGCGCAGTCAGCTCTTGCTGTGACATAAAGACCCCTCCTCCCTGGCTTCGCCGCGATGGCGCAAGGCTCCGTCCTCTCGGAGAGTGCCGCGCCCATTATACGGAGAAACCGGCGGAGGCAAAAGTGGATTAACCGGGCCGCGCAGCCAATCATGGAGCACAGATCAGATCAGGCGCAACCTGCGTGGGGAGAACTGCGATGAGTAATGCGGAGAGAAACCGGCTGCGCTCGCTGGTTGCCTGGATAGACCAGAAGCTCGTTCAGGCATATGGGGAACCCAGGCCACCGCGCCAGGGCGACCCGCTCGGCGGCCTGATCGCGACGATTTTGTCGCAAAACACCAACGACATCAACAGCGGCCGCGCCTACGAAGCCCTGATCTCCGCCTACCCTGCCTGGGATGCCGTGATGCGCGCGCCGCGCAAGCAGCTGGAACAGGTGCTGCGCCCCGGCGGACTCGCCCGAACCAAGAGCGCACGCATCCAGCACATTCTCAGGCAGATCGCGGAAACGGGCGCCCTGTCGCTGGATTCACTCCGGGATATGACGAACGCGGAGGCAGAAGCGTATCTGTTGGGTTTTGAAGGCGTGGGCTACAAGACCGCCCGGTGCGTGCTGTTGTTCGACCTGGGCCGCGATGTCTTCCCCATCGACACGCATGTGCATCGCATCTTGACCCGGATGGGCGTGATCCCGCCCGGCATGAGCGCGGACCGCGCACACGAGCATGTGCCCCCGTTCATTGCGAAGGGGCGGTGCTTTTCACTGCACGTGAATCTGATCCGACATGGGCGGCTGGTCTGCCATGCCCGGAATCCGGCGTGCATGTCGTGCCCGTTGCGGCGGCGCTGCGTCTATTACTCCACGGGCGGGGGGATGTCGGACGATGGCGGCATGCGGTCGAGAAAATCCTGTGTCGGCTCGACCGGCCGGGGGAAGTAGACGCGAAACGCCGGGGCAAGCAGCAACACGAGCAGGCCGTTGATGACCATGGCGGCGGGGCCGAGATGTCCCGCCAGCCCGAGCCCCAGGCCCGCTCCCGCGAAGAGCAGCGTCAGGACGTAGGCCCATTTTGCGCGGCAGGCCAGACCCACGATACACACCAGGCTCAGGATGCTGGAGATCGCGCCTTCCAGCAGCGACTGGGCGCCGAAGAGGCGGAATACGCTGAACACGGCATCGGCGGCCAGCAGCCCGGTGGCGATCCAGACGTTCCAGGGAATGACGGGGCAGGGTTTGCGCTCATAAAACAGGCGCCACGAGCACGAGAAATGATCCGCGCACGCCTCGCATTTGCCCTCGGCAAATTTCCCTGTCAGGTGTTGATGTGATGACCGGCCCATCGTCGGTCTCCAGGCTCCGGGTGCTCTATCGTGCAACCACGCTCGTATATGCACACATATAATTTCAAAAACGTGCAAGCGATCGCAAGCCGCCCGCGATTGCCTCTCGCGTACAGAGGCGGTATAGTCGTTGCGAAATGCTCAGGGGGCACGGAGGCGGTTTGAAGGGCTCTTCTTCCGGATCTGCCGGGATCAGGGCTCATTCCGGGCCCTCAAAATTCGGTGGAACCGGCGCGCCCTGGTGTGAAACCCCCGCTTCCATGCGAATTGTCTGAGCGGCTGGATGTCGCGGCTGAAACGAAAACCATGGAGAACGATCGATGAGCGCAGCGTTGTATTCATTGTGCCTGTTACTCAATGCCACCGGCCAAACGGAATTCGCCGCAGCCCGGCCAGTCTGGCCTGTGGGCCGCGAGACCGAGATGAACCTGTTCGTGGGCTTCCGCGCGGCATTCGAGCACCCCGGCAACGGGCCGGTCATCGTGCGCCTTACCGGCTCATCGAATTATCGCGTATTTGTCAATGGCCAGTTTCTGTGCCACGGTCCGGCGCGTGCAGCGCACGGGTTCTTTCGCATCGACGAATACGACGCCTCCGCGCTGCTTCGCCCGGGCATGAACGTCGTGGCTGTCGAAGCGGCGGGCTACAACGTCAACAGCTACTACATCATCGATGAACCCGCGTTTCTCCAGGCGGAGATCCTGAACGGCGATGCTGTGATTGCAGCGACGGGCGCCGAACCGCCTTTTGAGGCGACCATCCTCGACCAACGAATTCAGAAGGTGGAACGTTTCAGTTTTCAGCGGCCGTTTATCGAAGCCTGGCGGCTCGATCCGGCCAGTTACGCCTGGCGCACCGGTGCGGACGCGGCCTTCGAACCTTGTGCATTGGCCGTCACAGCGGAGAAAAAGCTGCTGGCGCGGCATATCCCCTGCCCCACCTTCCGCGCACGGCCCGCACTGCGCGTAGTCAAGGAAGGCCGGCTTCTTCCAGACCAGGAAGCCGAGTCGCCCTGGCCGGGCCATGCGGGCCGCATCAGACCCGACTACAAGGGCTACCCCACCGAAGTGCTTGAAGTGCATCCTTCGCAGGACATTCAAAAACTCGCAAGCGTGGATGCCGTTGCGGTTGATGTCCCGCTTGCGGAAGGAACTCGCGTGGAGCTGCCGGAAAATTCGTTCCGCATTCTCGATCTCGGCTTGAATCTGAGCGGATTTCTGGGCGCAACCATTACGTGCACGTCACCGGTCACGGTGTATTTCGCGTTTGATGAGATCCTGAGCCAGGATGACGTGCACTGGGCGCGCATGGGTTGCGCGCAATTTGTACCCTATTACCTGGCGCCGGGCACGTACGCGGTCGAGTCGTTCGAACCGTACACGATGCGCTATGTCAAGGTAATGGCCGCAGGCGGTGCGTGCACCATCGAGAATGCCTACCTGCGCGAGTACGTCTACCCTGACGCCTACGAGGCCACGTTTGCGGCGAGCAACCCGCAGCTGGCGACCTTGTTTGAAGCCGGGCGTGAAACCTTTGTTCAAAACAGCACCGACGTGTTCATGGACTGCCCGTCGCGCGAGCGCGCGGGATGGTTGTGCGACAGCTTTTTTACGGCGCGCACGGCTCTGGTGCTGAGCGGCGACACACGGCTGGAACGCAATTTCTACGAGAATTTTCTGTTGCCGGAACGCTTTGAGCACCTCCCGGACGGCATGTTGCCGATGTGCTATCCCGCAGACCACTACAACGGCAACTTCATTCCAAACTGGGCGATGTGGTTTGTCGTGGAACTGGAGGAGTACGCGGCGCGCAGCAACGATCAGGCCATGGTCGACGCGCTGAAGCCCAAAGTCCTGGCGCTGTTTGACTATTTCAAAAAATTCGAGAACGAGGACGGCCTGCTGGAGAAACTCGAGCAGTGGGTGTTCGTGGAATGGTCTGAAGCCAACAAATTCGTGCAGGATGTGAACTACCCAACCAACATGCTCTACGCGGGCACCCTTGCGGCAGCTGGCCGCCTGTACGCTATGCCGGAACTGCTCGCCAAAGCCGAACGTATCCGCGAGACCATCCGGGAGCAGTCCTTTGATGGCGAGTTCTTCGTAGACAATGCGGTCTATAAGGACGGCCAGCGCGAGGTGACACGAAACCGGACGGAGGTCTGCCAGTATTTCGCGTTCTTCTTTGATGTGGCATCCCCGGATACCCATGCTGCACTGTGGGAAAAACTGCACCGGGAGTTCGGCCCGGATCGGAGCGAGACCAAGGCCTATCCCGAGGTGCATCCGGCGAATTCATTTATCGGCAATATGTTGCGGTTTGAACTGCTGTCGCGCTATGGACTGGGCTCACAGATCACCGGCGAATCCGTGGGTTACCTGATGTATATGGCCGAGCGCACGGGCACGCTCTGGGAAAACGTACAGGAAGTGGCCAGCTGCAACCACGGGTTTGCCTCGCACATCTGCTTCACCCTGTATCGGGACGTGTTGGGCGTATACCGCTTCAACCCCATTGCAAAAACCATCACGCTGCGCTTCAACGATGTCGGTCTGGACTGGTGTGAGGGAGCCTTCCCGGTGCTCGACGGCATGATCCATCTGCGCTGGGACAAGTCGGGAGACACATTACGCTACCGGCTCGACACCCCGGCTGGCTACACCATAACCGTCGAGAATCCTACCGGCCTGGTTTTGGAGCCGCTGGGCGAGTAAATCTCGTAACAACGGAGGGCGCTCGACACAAAGGGCGCCCTTTCTCTATCTGCCGTTACAGCGCTGCGCAGACGCCTCTCGGGGAGCCTCATCTTTCAGGACAATTGAGGTGCCGATGAGATACCTGCACCGTAAGAGCCAGATCTCACGTGGTTTAGCGATTTCATCCTGAAATGGACCATTTTTTTGCAGCGTTTTCCAGTGAATTGAGCGGTATCGAGGAATCCGTCCGATCCATATAGGGAATTCCCTTATGCCGGCAGAGCCCAACTCACCTATTGTGCGATCTGGCGTCTTGTGGGATAGTGACACTCACGCTGCGGGAGATTTCGCGTCCAAGTACAGATCTGACGGTCGTATTGCCAGAAGCGAAGGCGTCACGGGGAGTGTGGCGGCGCGGGCCAAGGGAGGTCTGCCCATGAGCTTACTGGTTGTAACAGACACACGGCGCGGGCGAAGAGAGTGGCCGGTACGATTTCGAGGCAAAGGGTACCAGGTTGAAAGCCAGGAAATCGGGAACGGCGGGCTGGTGCTTGACCCTTATGCCGGGTATGCCGTAATCCTGTTCCACTTCACCAACTTGCCCGCGGCGCAGGCACTGGCTGCGGTTCGAATGTTCCACACCTGTTACGCGGGTGCGCGCATCGTCGTGATCGCCGATCTGGCCGCGCAATGCCGCGCCTTTCAGGAGGCGGGCGCCACCGTCCATCTGGCGGAGCCTGTTGAGCCTTCCCTGGTATTTACAGTGGTGGAGATGCTCACGCTGTGGGTTCAGGCAAAACGGGCGGCGAGAAAACCCGCGCTGCGCCTCGTGGCGGAGCCGACGGCCTTCTGTGCAACGGTCTCCTGATGCCGGCACTCGGGCACACGCGTATCCGCTCCTCGCGCTCGAGCATTCGTACCCGCGGAAAGGTCGGGATTCCCGCGAGGCAGAGCCCGATTTTCCCCCATGCATTCCATCCCCGGCCTGCGTATGAACAGACGTACCCTCCACAGCGCGGGCCATGTCCACCCCAAACGCATTCCTGGCCAGACGGTTGTCCATGCAGCCACGGGCCACTATAATGCGCGCAAGGGGCCATTCACGATAACGCACTTTCACAAGGAGCGGTTTTCAATGCGTGAATTCACGAAATGTGTCGTGGCGGCGGTCTTGGGAGCGGCGTTTTTTGGCATACCGGTGGCCCAGGCCGGCCCCGTGGTGCTCGTCGAGAATGGTGAAGCGAAAGCCGAGATTGTGCTGCCCGCCGATGCTCACCCCGAGGTCCAGCGCGCTGCGCACGAACTCCGCTACCACATCGAGCGCGCTTCCGGCGCGGCATTGCCCATTATCACCGAATCCGCTCCCGAGGCAGCCGATTCGGACAAACCGAAAATCCTGGTCGGGTTTGGGCCCGGTATCGCCCCCGAAACGCTCCTGCCCGAAGAGTACATCATCCGGACCGTTGACAACGCGCTGTGCATCGTGGGTGAGCAGTCATCCCGCACTCCCCTGGCGACATTCTACGGCGCCTGCGACTTCATCGACCGCGTGCTCGGGGTGCGTTGGCTGTGGCCGGGCGAAATCGGCACCTACGTTCCAAGACAAGCCACGATTGCCGTAGCGCCGCTCGATATCCGCACGCGCCCGGCCCTGGAAAAGCGCGGTTTGCGCATCCATCTCCGGCGCGGCCACGAAGCCCAGAATGTGCCGCCTCTGGTGGACGCCGAGACGCTGAGCCGCATGGAGGTGGAGGCGGAGCAATGGCTGCAGCACCACAGGATGGGCGAACGCAGCACGCTCCGGTTCGGCCATGCGTTCGGCAGCTGGTGGGATCGCTACCACGAGGCCCATCCCGACTATTTTGCCGTGCCCCCCACGGGGAAAAAACAGCCGTACCCCAATCCCGGCCGTGTCAAACTCTGCGTGAGCAACCCGGCCGTGGCAGAGCAGATTCTGGAGGAATGGCGCGCCGCGGGTCGGCCCGACAACTGGAACGTGTGCCCCAACGACAGCCGGGGCTTCTGCACCTGCCCCAATTGCTGCGCCCTTGACGGGATCCCCGGCCAGGCCCCTGAAACGGTCTGGGCGGGTGAAGAGGCGATTCTTACAGGGCGCTATATCGCGTTGTGGAACGCACTCCTGACCCGAATGCGCGCCGAAAACCCCAACGTTACCCTGTCATCCTATGCCTACAGCAATTACCGCGAACCGCTTGAAGGCATGCATGTGGAGGAAGGGCTCGTCCTGGGGATAGTCCACACCTACCACGCCTACGAACCCTGGCGGAAATGGCACGAAGCCGGCGCAAAACTCTTTCTCCGCCCGAACTGGTGGCACATCGGCGCGCTGGCGCCCTGCAATCCCCTGCACGCCATGGGCGAATACTTCACGTTCGCGTACGAGCATTCCATGCTCGGTTTCGACTTCGATTCGCTCATGGGATACTGGGCCACTCAGGGGCCGAGCTATTATCTGATTGCCCGCCTGTCGGTGCATCCCAGCCTTTCGGTCGACACTGTGATCGACGAGTATTGCTCCGCCTTTGGCAGCGCCGCCCCACACATCAGTCACTATCTCGCTTACTGGGAAGACCACACCACGAAATGCGGTTACGCCCTCCCCGCCGGCGGCGCCGTGCAGACAGGGGCCGAAAGCCTGTATCTGAAAACCTGCGAAGAACACGGTTTCAGCGCCAGTCCGCTCCGTTCCGGATGGCTCGTACTTCCGTACTTATACCCCGACAGCGTGGTGACGCCCGCGTTCAAGATCCTGGACGAGGCCGCGCGTGCCGCGGAGGGCGACGAGGCCATGGTGCAGGCCCGTGTACGCTTCCTGCGCGACGGGCTCGTCCACCTGGAACAAACTCGCGACGCCATAGCGCTGGTCTATGATGAGCATCGGCCCGCCCGGATCTCCGATGCAGATGTGGCCGCCCGTCTTGCCTCATTGCAGGCTCTGCGGGCCGAACTCACCCCCCGCCACGTGGTGTGGGGGGAAGTTGCAAACTGGGTTGAGTTCCACCGTGGCGTGCGCTCCGCGTTCGGCCGCCCGGAATGGGACGCCTTCCGGGAACAATAGAAAACCGCTGCGAACCGGCGCCAGGCGCATCCCGAAAACCGCTGTCAGACCCCGAACTGGCGCAAATGGTGTTCAAAATGGGCCACGTGGAAACGAGCCCAGCCGTCCACGCCGAGTTGGCCAAACCTGCTGTGAGGCAACGGCTCCAGTTCACCGGCCTGCACCAGGTTCAGATAGTCTTCCAGCACCGCCTGAAGCGTTTCGAGGTTTCCCTCCGGCAGTTCGCCGTAGTTACTGAACTGGAATTTTTGGGGGATACGCCACCAGCCGGACAACACCAGCGGACCCATGATTCTGCGGGTGAACCACGTGCTGCAGTCCACCGGGCCGCCATTGCGGCCCATCGAATAGCGCAGCGCGTCCGCCAGATGAGCGTGCAGCTGATTCTGCGTCAGGCGGCCCCAGCGCGGCCGGGCATCCGGAGAAAGGCCGCTCAGGCGCTCGATAATCTCTTCCGCGTAGTCGTGGTCGAATGGGCGCATCCCAAATTCTGCTCCTTGCCGAGGATTCCAGCCTGGCGCCTCAAGGTTCGCGAAGCAGGCCCCCGGCTAACGGTCCGCCGTCCGCCGTGCGCGCACCTGACGCGCGACCGGGGCGGCGAGCCTCGTCACCAGCAGTTCCATCGCCAGGGCCCGATCCACGTGGGTGCTGCGCAGCAGAATCTCCGCGTCCATGCAGATGCTGAAGGCATCGCGCATCTTCTCTTCGCCGAACTTGTGCGCCAACGGCGCGACCTTCTGGGCTACAAAGCGGCTGATTCGCGGGAGGCTCGGGGTCTTGGCCGCGACCGCGTACGTGTTTTTCAGCAGCCAGTTTAACGAGCCCAGGATCTGAAATTCGCTCACGCCCATATCGAGCAATTCCCGCAGGGTGCGCAGCGCGGCGCCTACATCCGAGGCAGCGATCGCATCGGTCAGCGTCCAGACGCGCTCCTCCGCCACATCGGCACACGCCGCTTCAACGTCTTCGACGTCGATGCTCTCTTTTCCACCGACATAATCGCATACAAGATGGATGGCGTTTTGCACATCGCCCAGCCGCAGGCCAGTCCGTTCGATCAGGCGTTTGACTGCCTCGCCATGGATCTTTTTTGCCCGTGTGCCGACCTCCGCATGGACCCAGCGAGCCGCCTCGGCGTCGTTGAGTTGGGGGCAGGGCACCACGGCCCCTGCGGCGTCGCACGCCTTATAGAATTTCGACCGGCGGTCCATGCTGTCCGCCACCAGCAGCAGCAACGTGGAGGGGCATGGATTTCCGAGATACGCCAGGATCGGGCCAGCCGCCGCTTCGGACGTGTATCGTTCCGCACGGCGCACCACGACAATACGGCGCTCGGAGAGAAAGGGAAGCGTCTCTGCCACGGAGACAATCTCAGCCGGATCCGCTTCGTCGGCAAAATACGCGTTGTACGCCATATCCCGCATGCCGGGTTCGATATACAGCGTCACGATGCGTTCAATGGCGCGTTCCACCAGCAGAGGTTCATACGTAGCTTCCCGGGCCCGCGGCCCCTTGTGCGGGCAAAAAAGCGTCACAGGACCCGGAGGGGTAGTCTCAATGCTTCGGGCGAATTCCTGGATATCCACAATTCACCACGGCTCGATGGTGCGCAGGAAGATGTCCGAAGCCAACTGTTCCAGTGCTTCCGCTGCCCCGCGATTTTCTTCTTCGGAAGCAAACGAGCGGACGGTTGGGAGAAAAAACTCCGCGTTCCCCCGCAATCGATCTGAGGATTGCCCCGCCGCGCGCGTGTAGAACGTCGTCTCCCCCACCAACTGGTTATCTTCCCACAGAACTTTACCCGTTTTCGCATCGGTCAGACGGACGCCGGCTGTAACAAAACACAGAAACTGGGTCACTTCATCGTCGCTGTCGTAGGTCAGTCCTTTGCGCTCGTATCCCAGGATGACGCCCTCCAGAATCAGGTCGGCCTGATCCAGGGGCACGATTTCCAGGCGGGAATCGGCCATGAATTTCCGGATCACCGCATTCGTGAGCGGGGCCTGCAGGTCATATTCTCTACTGAGATTTCTGAAGGCGGGCACGGCGATCGTCTGGTACTGTGCATCGAGCGTGCTGTGAGTTGAATAGCCACACCCCGCCGCCCACGCCATTATCACAACGCACCCCGCCAGGGCCCACCGGTTTTTCATGGCTGCGCTGTCTGCTCCTGCTGCACGGACTGCTCGAGCCACAGCTTGGCGTCCGCCGCCGCTGAGGTCTCAGGAAATTGCTCGAGCACGACTTCATAATACATGCGGGCTGCGGTAAAACGGCGGCGCTTCTCGTAGAAGCGGGCCGTGTCCAGTCGCTGCCGTGCGATCTTCTCGCTCATCTCCGCGCGCTTGGCATCCAGTCCTTCGGCGCGTTCATCGCCGGGGAAACGCGCCTTGAACTCGTCTATGGCATCAATTGCGAGCCTGCTCCTCGTCTGATCGTAGTCCGGGGGCAGCGAGGCCTTGTAATAACACATCGCCAGGCCATAACTCGCGTCGTCCACCCAGGCGGAACTGGCGTAGTCTTCGAGCACACGCTGGTATTCGTAGGCAGCTTCCACGTATTCATTCCGTGTGAAATGGCACAGCCCGACCTTGTATTGCGCCTCCGCAGCCGTTTCCTGGAAGGGCTGGTTGTCGATCACCATCGAGTACACTTCGATCGCCTTCTTGAACGGACGTTTCCGAAACGGCGACCATCGTTTCCCCAGCCGTTTCTCGCCCTGCGCATAGAACCGGTCGCCAATCTCATACTGTTTTGCAATCACCGTATCATACAGATCCGTGTCCGGATAATTGGTGATCACCTGCTGGAACTCGTTGGCCGCTTTCAGATAGTCGCCCCGCCGGAGATTTATCTCGCCTCGGAGGAACTGGTTGTCATCGGCCCATTCCGAATCAAGATAGTACTTATCAAATTTGTGGGTCTCGCGCATGGCGCGTTTGTATTCGCCTTGTTCCATCAGCGAACGGGCTGCCTCAACCTGAAGCTCCGCAGTGGGCTGCGGGAGGTTCTTCTCGTTGATCCAGCGTCCGGTGGCCGGATTCCACACCCACGCGTCCGCGGTTGTCCCCACTACAAGAAGGCCCAGGGCCAGAAGCACACCGCATTTCCGGACTGATACCACGCTCACCTTATGTCCTCCGAAGCCGTTCGAGCCTTTCGAGATGGAACCACCTTACCGAAACCAGCACTTTCCGGCGCGCCGCATGGCACGCTGCATTCTATCCATCATACCAGCCTGTGGAAAATACTACCAATCGCCCGGGCCGAACTCAACCAGGTTTTCCGGCACGGCCGACTTCGCGTCTTATGCCCCCCGCTGGCGGAGGTGGACACGCGGTACGCGCATCCACCGTCCGGATTTTGCAGGGGCGGCCCCCTGTGGCCGCCCATTCCAGCGCGACACGTCAACGCATGCGTGTACTCATCATGCGGATTTTCTCCATTCTTCACCGCTGCGCGGGAAGTCAGCTTGTCTGCGCGGTGACCTCATGTTATAGTGAATTTACGGTCGGAAAACGCGCAACAGCGGCAATCCGTACGGAGTTCAGACGAAGCAGCGCGCCCTCGCCGGCCCTTTCGCAGAAACCCGACTGGAGCTGAAACCGCGCCTGTATTTCGCGCAAAAGAAGATGAGGAACCCCAGTGACCGCGCAGTCTCGACTCCTGAACGACCCGCTCCAGAATGCAGTTGAGATCCAGCTTGATGCCGCGCGCGTTGGGTTCGATTGGCCAGACATTGCCCCCGTCTTTGACAAGATCCTGGAGGAGCTTGACGAGATTCGCGACGCCCTGGCCCACGGCCAGCCTGATGACGTCCGCCGTGAACTGGGTGACCTGCTTTTTGCGGTGGTGAACCTTGCCCGCTTCGTGAATGCCGACCCATCCCGTGAGCTGGAGGCCACCAATCACCGCTTTCTCGCGCGTTTTGGAAAGGTAAGAGACGCGCTCGAACAGGCCGGGCGGAGGATTGAGGACTGTTCCCTCGAAGAGATGGATCAAGTATGGCAACGGGTTAAGAATGCCGAGCGCCACACTGAATAGTACGCTTGACTTTTGATGCGATTTGTTGCACACTCGCAGACTCATGCGATCGCGTTTCGGCCTTTATTTACAGGGTTGTGGAGCGATTGTGGATAACTTGTGGATAACAGGGATATCGAGCCGGAGCCGTGCCGTGGCCCGTGCCATGGTTCGGCTTTTTCTGTCCGGTAACGACTTGGGCTGGTCGTGAATTTTGAGGTCCCTGTACTCTGAATTTGGGGCGAATTGAAGCGCGCGGAAGGGACACGAGGGGAACGCCGGTAAACGCCGTACGATGCCGCAGTCCGATCATCGACGAGCGCGCAACGGGATCCCGTCGCGGGTAAGCGAGGGGGGTGAGGGAATGGCTGTTTGTGATGCAGGAGGGGTAATGGCGCCGAAGGAAACCAATCCCTGGGCTTTGGCCCAGGAACGACTCAAAGAGATCCTCGACGAACACAGCTACAAAAACTGGTTCTCACAAACGTATTTTTTATCCTGTGAAGGGGGCTGTCTACTCGTTGGCGTGCCCAGTCAATTCTTTGCCGACTGGCTCAAAGGTCATTATATGGATACCATCAGCGACACTTTGCGAGCCTTGATGCCCGATTTTACGGAAGTGCAGTTCGTTCCTTCGCCGGACGTTCCGCGGGACAGCATGCAAGCGTCTCCCTGGCCGGAAGCGCACAGGCCTCAGGAGCCGCGGCCCGCGCCGGCCCGAACCGCATCGCGCGCAGGCATATTCGACCCGCGCTACACCTTTGAGCGTTTTGTCGTCGGTGCGGACAACCGCTTTGCGCATGCCGCCGCCAAGGCCGTGGCAGAACGGCCTGCCCGCGCCTACAATCCCCTGTTTCTCTATGGCGGGACCGGGTTGGGCAAGACGCATCTGATGCAGGCCATCGGCCATGAATTGCTCAAACGCGATCCGCAGACCACTGTCACGTTCATCTCATCCGAAGATTTTACGAACCAGCTGATCGAGAGTATTGCCAAGAAATCGACCGTGCGGTTCCGGGCCAAGTATCGCAAGACGGACGTCCTTCTGATCGACGATATCCACTTTATCGCGGGAAAAGAAGCCACGCAGGAAGAGTTCTTCCACACGTTCAATGCGCTGTTCGACATGCGCAAACAGATCGTGATCTCGAGTGATCGGCCGCCAAAGGAAATCCCCGGACTCGAAGAACGGCTCATCTCGCGCTTTGAATGGGGATTAGTAACCGACATTCAGCCGCCCGACCTCGAAACGCGCGTGGCCATCCTTCAGAACAAGGCCGCTGAGGAAAAGCATCCGATGCCGCCGGAACTGCTCCGGTATATCGCCACCTGCGTGACCTCCAACATCCGGGAACTCGAAGGCGCTCTTATCACCGTGCTGGCCTACAGCCACCTCACTGAACAGCCCATTACGATGCCCGTGGTTGAAGAAGTCCTTCGCGACCTCATTGGCCGCGACAAGATCCAGCCCATTACAGTCGAAGCCGTCCAGCGTGCTGTCGCCGAGTATTTCGACGTGCGCATCGCGGACCTGCGGGGCCGGAGCCGTCAGCGGAAAGTGGCGTATCCCCGCCAGATAGCCATGTATATGTGCAAAGAACTCATTCCCAGCCTCTCCCTGAACGAAATCGGTGAGGATTTCGGGGGCAAGGACCACACCACGGTCCTGTATGCCTGTCAGAAAATAGCGGCGGAGAAAGAGAACAAAAAAGAGACGCGTGATTTGCTGCAACGCCTGGAAAAACGCGTCCGGAACATGGCCTCCTGATTCTTTGAGGCATTCAGCCCGGCCCGCCGCCTGCTCTGCAACGGCGGGCGCTTGGCAGGTGCCACGACCGCCCCGTTCCCCGGAGTGTGAGCTAATCCGTACCCGGCATTCTTCGAACCTTCCGTGTAAGATGGTGTCATACTCAGTAAACGTACGGCAGGCAGGGTCTAGCGGCGACCGTGGAGCATCCGCGGCGCACAGAGGAGAATACCATGAGACAGGCATTTCTGATTGCCGCGATGGCGGCATGGGCCTTCAGTGCGCTGGCCCAGCAACCAGCCATGCAGTCGGCCCAGACGGATATCAGCCAGCAAACCGACATCTCGATCACGGCCTACAACAGCGGAATAGCCCTCGTGCGCGACGTCCGCAAACTCGACCTCCCTCAGGGTGAAATCGAGTTGAAATTCATGGATGTGGCCCAGCAGATCCGGCCCGAAACCGTAGGGCTTCGTTCGCTGGCCCAGGCGGGTTCGGTGGCCATTCTTGAGCAAAACTACGAATACGACCTGATCAGCCCCGAAAAACTGATGGAAAAATACATCGGCAAGGAAGTCAAACTCATCAATTACAGCAATGAGATCGGTTTTCTCGAAAAATCCGCTGAATTGTTGAGCATCAACCAGGGGCCGGTATACCGCGTCGACGGGCAGATCTTTCTGGGGCACCCCGGCAACGTCGTCGTGCCGGAAATCCCCGACAACCTCATCGCGAAACCATCGCTCATCTGGCACCTCAACAACAGCCGCGGCGCACAGCAGCTGGAGGCGACCTATATCACCAACGGCGTCTCCTGGAAGGCCGATTACGTCCTAACCCTCGCCAAAACCGACGCCACCCTTGATGTTGCGGGCTGGGTCACCCTGGAGAATCAGTCGGGCGCCAGCTACGAAAATGCCCGGCTCAAGCTGGTGGCCGGCGACGTGAATATCGCCCAGCCGCAGATGATGGGAAAAAGGATGATGGAAGCGGCGATGGTCATGGCAGCTGCCCCGCCCGAGATGGCGCGCGAGGAGACTTTCGCTGAGTACCACCTGTACACGATCCCCCGGCGCACCACCATCAAGCAAAATCAGTCCAAGCAGGTCGCCCTGCTCAGCGGTTCCGGCGTGCAGTGCGAAAAACGTTATGAATTCCGCGGAATGCTCGACTTCTACAGCAACCGCTTCCCGCCCATGAGAGACCAGCACGTGGATGTCTTTCTCAAGTTTCAGAATAGCGAAGCGAACCGCCTCGGCATTCCAATCCCGGCGGGCGTCATGCGGATCTATCAGGAAGACAGCGAAGGCATGCTTCAGTTCGCGGGCGAGGACAACATTCAGCACACGCCCAAGGACGAGGAAATCCGCTTGCGCATGGGCAAGGCGTTCGACGTAGTTGCCGATCGTGTCCAGAAGAATTACTCGAAGCTGTCGGACCGCGCCCACGAAGCAGAGTTCGAGATCACCGTCCGCAATCACAAGGCGCTTGACGTCGTGGTCGACATCGTCGAACCGATGCCCGCGGACTGGAAGATCGTGAGCAAGTCCCATGATTTCGTGAAAAAAGACGCCCATACGGCCGTCTTCAGCGTGCCCGTGCCCAAGGATGGCAAGGTCGCCGTCACCTACCGGGTCCAGGTGCAATACTAGCGATTCGGACCGGCCCGCGGGAGTCCCTCGAGACTTCCGCGGGCTTTTTTTTACCACTCGTCCAATGGGATCAGCGCAGGCGCCTCGCCGGGCGCTTCACCCGACTGGAAAAAGACCGCCAGGGTAGCTTGCGCCCCCGCTCCGACCTCGGATTCGAATCCGATCATGCGGGTGTTGGGATTGCGGCTGTCGTAGTCCCGAGGCGGGTTTTCCGTCTCAAACAGCCTCAGCCGGGTGTTGCCGGGCGCCAGGGCGCGAAGCCAGAGGGTGCGTTCATTTTGTTTGAGTTGGGCGGTGGTATCGTCCACAAGCGTCACCTCAGCCCGCGTGACCATGCCCCAGCGCACCATACTGGTTCGATCCAGTGCGCGGACTTCATCCTGCACCAGGACCGAAGGTCCCACGAGCCGTACGCCGCGCCTTGCCCCCGCAAGCTGGCCCTCGTATACGGGCGCCAGGTCGATGAGCGCATATGGGGCATCTGGCTCATCCGAGAAGGCGGTGATGGGCGCCAGGCCTTTGACCTGCTGCAGTTCGCCATCGACCACGAGGGTATTGTGACTGAAGTTGTTCAGCCGGAACACCGTCCAGCGCTGGCTGTCCTGTCTTCGGTTCCAGAGGTCAACCCCTTTGGATTCCAGGCCGTGATAGCCATCCGCCCCGAGGTCAACGGCCCATCGGACCCCATCCATTTCAAGCACAAACGAGCCCGCATCCATGTGGCCGTGATTCGCGCTGGGTGACCCGCCTTTAATGCCTACATACGTCGCGTTGTCGTCCCAGGCGCTGCGGAAGAGCGCCACGGGGTTGGAGCCATCGCCAAACCAGTGCAGCGGCGCAGGAACGGCCTCTTCGCTCATGGGAAGCGCCCAAATCAGCAGAAACGGCAGCAAGCGGCTGCCCCGGCCATGGGCATCTGGTTTGACTGTGGCAAATTTCTGCAGCGCTTTGCGCTCCTGCCAGAGCAGGCTGGGATCCTGCCGTCGCCGTGCAAGCCAGTGCATGGCCGGAGAGATTTCCCCGCGCTCCCCGCAGTCCGAAAAATTGAAGTACAGCCCCGAGGGCCCGGTCGCGCGGAGGTAGAATTCAGGCGTTTTCAGGAACCCCGGCGCTGACCCCAGGCCAAAATCGTGGGCGAATACGGATTCCAGCGCTGCAATGAGCAAAACGTTGTATGAGGTGCCGTATTCCCAGTAACTCGGCCCTTCGGGGTACACGCCGTCCGGCTCGTATTCATGCATCGCGCGCGGCACGTTGGCGATCGCGCGGGCGGTGATCTGGACCGCGAGTTCCGGCTCGTCCTCCAGCAAAGCCAAAGCACCCATCACGGAACCCCCATGGCAGACCTGGTTCCAGTTGTTGTTTCCGTTGACCCACCCCCGGGTAACCGCCATGGACGGGCGCAGGCCTTTGTCGAGCAGGGCAGCCTTTACGGCCGATCGCGTTTCCGGGGACAAGTCGTTGTATAACCAGTCGTATCCGATAGCCAGTGCTGCGGTCATTTCAGCCACATCAAGAAAATGGCTGGGATTCCAGTCTTCGAACGATGCGGCGGCAAGCATTTCCTCTTCGGCCCGCCGCAGGTAAGGTTCATGCCTGGTCATGCGGTAGGTGAACGCCAGATATTCCACCCGCTGCAGGCAATACCGGGAGACGCTCAGCAGCCGCCGGCCGATCTTCTCCCGTTCGAGCGGGGGCTGCTCCAGCAGGATGTCCGAACTGGCTCGGATGTATGTGAACACGGCCTGAAGAAGCGGATCGGATTCAAACCGCTCACGGATTTCCGTCTCTTCGGATTCCGTGAAAAAAAGGCGCGGATGCACGGGAGCTACGTTCTCAATCCGTTCCGCAAGCTCCTCCTCGACCGAGGCGGCCAACGACGGCGGCGCCATGAGTGCTCCGATCGCCCATACAGCCAGGATTGCCCAAACAAGACCGTCTTTCAGATTGCACATGCCGTTTCCTCAACTGTGTTTGCCCCCGCAACCATCGCAAGCGTCCACTGCCGATTGTATCGGCTGGCCACATCATGGGCAACCCGGGGCTCTTCCAGGACCTCCCTCCTTCCCAAATCCGCCCGCATATGCCATACTGCATTCGTACCAGATAGGGGTCTGTGTAGATGCCGGATACAACCGCCATAGCCGTGAAAGAACACGTCAGCCAGGCCGTGGGCGGCACGGCCACAAGGCACGGGTGAGATACGGGCTAGACGGTGCTGAATGAGGAGGGCAAGCTCAGTGCCCTCAAGCATACGTACACCAGCCGTAAGGCATTTGATCCGCCGGATAAGGCGTATTTCTGCTGGTATTCTTGGCGGGGCGACGCATGCGCCGCCCGGCACGAATGGTATGCTGGTGTCAAGGATGGCGCATTAGTCGAGCATGATCGCGAACCTGGCCGTGTAGTGCGGCACGTCAATGACTGTTGGGATTATTACGTGGAGCGCCCATGGGAGTAGGGACTCTAGTGCGGCGGGCTGGTTGTGAAGGGAGATTGAGATCATGGAGGCGAAAGAGAAGAATCTCGTGAAACGAGCGGGTCTCCTGTGCAGTGTTTGGCTTGCGGTGGCGACAGCGGTATTCGCGGCCAGTGACGACAGCAACGCTGTCAGAGAGAGCATCGACACCCTTATTCTCCTCGGTGATTACGGATTGATTGAGCGATACGATTCCTCATTCACAAGTCGAGGCCAGGGAAAGATCCCGGGAGCAGGTGAAAGAATGGTAGTCGGCGCCGCGAACCTCTCCTGGAACAACGACGCATTACTTGTAGATGATGATCTCGAGGGCCAGATATTGGAATGCCGTTTTGAAGATATGGATATGAAGCGGGGCACAGTGCCGCAGTTGCCGGAAGGGCCGGGGTTCCGTGGCAGGTGGCATGGTGTAACGGTTATTCTTCCTCTTGCCGACGGTCAGATTTATGTGCGCGATGAGGGTTACGCTCGTCTTCCTGAGCTGGGCAAATGCCCTCCCACGATCCACATCGACCTTCGTTCAGGCGAGGCCAGAGTGTTAAATACCTTTGGGATCGGCGGTCTCTTTGACATTCGAACTGCGCCTGCGGGAGACCGGTTCGTGCTGCTTGGAAAGGGGATAGCGGTAATGGTCGATGCGATGACCGGTCATGTTCTTCGTGAAGTAGCGCATCTAGCCGAATACCGCCGCTCTCTTTACCAGGAACCTGAGGCTGGCAAGGTCTATCTCCTCGGGTACGAGGTCGATTGGGAGCAGGAAGCGCTTGATTGCTGGTGGATCTCGATGGCGCCTGAAAATGCGGGTGAAGTGGAACATGTACTGGTTTCGATGAAGACTGGCGAGCGGCTGAAACAGACTTCGATGAGTCCCTGGCCGGAACTGCCTGACTTTGACCGTTTCGAGTTTCCGAAGACTTTTTTGGGATCTGTGCTATCTAAACGCAAGCTGGTATCTGGAAGGAGGGAAATGACAGGAAACAGACCGCTGTTGCGGTTGGTAGAGGCTCACACTTTGGCACGTCTGTCCGCTCGGCCGGCGCTTTTGGAAAATCTCCCATCAGAGAAATTGGTCACGATTTCTATATCTCCTCAAGGACGTTTCTTGCTGGGCGAGTACTTCACGACGGTGGAAGAACGGACGTGGGAAGATCCCCCTGAGCATTCGCGAAGAATCGTGATTCTCGACACCGAGACCGGCGCAATAGAAGCGGACTTCGTTTTCAAGAACCCCGTTGCAGGAGTCTTTTTCCTGGGGACACATGAAAACGGATGAGGACTATGCTGCGTGCTACGTAACCGGTCAACAAAATATGGACTTGGCACATTCAAGTTCCAAGTGCACGCCATGCGATTTTTCGTTTCTGGAGGAAGACTTCATTGAGTGTTCGGTATCCGAGGCATTTTTGGTTTGGTTGTTTAGTTCATCGACTATCTCCTGGAGTTTTTCTAATGTAGGGGCAGGCCCCTGTGCCTGCCCATCCGGATAGCCTCCGCGCTGGGTAATCTGGATGGTTAGGAGCAGGCACACGCGGCAGCCCTGTTCGAGAAAAAATTTGAGTTTCGTGCGTTCCATTGAGGTAAGGCGGGCATAGGGCGTCGGGACTCATTTCGCTCTTGGGTTTCGGTTGGCGCCTCCAAGAATACCGAATGGATCCTAATGTCTTCTTCACTGGCAACTCTTTCCGTAAAATTCACCTCCAGTAAAAGGGCTAAGCCCGAAGATTGTGCACATCGTATTTCGAATGCGCGCCTGGTGCTCTCGTCGTGTCGCCGGGCTATAATGCCCGGGCAATCCCATCCATGAGGAGCAGCCATGCCGGAGATACCCGCGTACCAAATCCAGCGGACAGCGTCGCAACCTGAATTTAACGGGGCCTGGGATGGGCCGCTGTGGCGCTCCGTGCCCACCGTCTCTATTGCGCACTTCCATCCCGCGAGCAGCGACCATCGCCCGGTGACGCATGCCAAATTGCTCTACGATGCAGACGCGCTCTATGCCATTTTCCGGGTGGAGGATCAGTACGTCCGCGCAACGCGCGAGGACCTCAACTCATCGGTCTGCAACGACGCCTGCGTCGAGTTTTTCTTCGAGCCCAGGGCTGGCGGCGGCTATTTCAATTTTGAAATGAACTGTCTGGGCACGCTGCATGCCGGCTATGTGGAGGATCCAACGCGCACACCCGAAGGTCTGGGTAAGGCGACGAGACTGCTCCGCCGCCAGGCGGCGATGATGCGGGTCTATCATTCGATTCCCAGCGTGGTGTTTCCCGAGCGTGCGGATCCGGTGCGTTGGGTGGTGGAATATTCAATCCCGTTTGCGCTGCTCGAAGAATTCACCGGTCCGCTCGCCGGCCCGGCCGGTCAGACCTGGCGCGGAAATTTTTACAAATGCGCGGAAGATAACTCACACCCGCACTGGGCCTCCTGGGCGCCTATTGGCGAGCAGCTCAATTTCCACGTGCCGGAGTATTTTGCGCCACTGCATTTTGCCGGATAAGTAAGACGGCTGCGTCTTTTGGTTCTCGCGAGGCGCCTGAGGGGCACTCTGTCTCCAGGCGTGCCGGCTGGGATATACTCGGGCGAGGGATACAACGCGGTATAGCATCAGGAGTCACACCATGTTAAGACTGGCCCTTACATTAGCCATCGCCGCTGTGTTACCGATCGCGTCTGCCGAGGAGGCTGCCGTGCAGCTCTACGTCGCGCCGCAGGGCAACGACGCCTGGTCGGGAAAATTGCCGGAACCCAACGCGGACGGCACGGACGGCCCACTGGCCACGCTTACGGCAGCGCGAGACCGATTGCGGGAGATGAAGGGTAGTCAGCGGCTGCCCGGGCCGGTTTCCGTGCAGCTGCGGGAAGGCCACTACCGCATTACCGAGGCGATCGTCTTTGAACCGCTCGACAGCGGCCTGCCAACGGCGCCGATCACGTATGAGGCCTATCCGGGTGAGCACCCCGTTATCAGCGGAGGCGTGCCGGTGACCGGATGGACGCAGGAAGGGCCAGCCTGGAAAGCACAGGTGCCCGAGGCGGGACCCCGGCCCGCGCCGTTCTGTGCGCTATGGGTCAACGGGGAATTTCGAGGCCCGGCGCGCAGCCCCAACGACGGAGAGTTCGTCAGCGACGGGATCGCGCCCGAAATCAAGGACCCCGCCACGGACAAGCCGGTAATCAGCCAGCACAACGCCATCCGGTACAAAGAGGGCGACGTTCAGGAATGGCACAACCTCGAGGACGTGCTCGTGGTGGGCCTGCATTCATGGGACATCACCATACTGCCGGTGGACCGGATCGATCGAGGTGAGCGCCTGCTGATCATGAAGCGGCCGGAAGGCGGATGGAATTTCAACCAGTGGGGCGGGACGCAGCAGCGGTATTACATCGAGAACATCCTGGAAGGCCTTGACGCGCCGGGCGAGTGGTACCTCGACCGAAAGGCGAAAACGGTTTTATACCTCCCCAGGCCGGGTGAAAACATGAATGCCGTGGAGGTCATAGCGCCGGTGGCGCGGCAGCTCATCGTGCTGCAGGGCGATGCGGCGAACGGGGAGTTTGTGTGCCATCTCCATTTCAAGGGGATTGCGTTTCACCACACCGATTACAGCCTTCCTCCGGAAGGAATGAACAGCCAGCAGGCCGCCAGCTCGGTCCACGCGGCCATCCAGGGACGCGCTGCGCGGTATTGCTCGATCGAAGATTGCGAGGTTGCCCACATCAGCAATTACGCGATCTGGTTCGGCGAGGGCTGCCAGGACAACCGTATCGTTAAAAACCACATCCATGATCTGGGCGCCGGTGGCGTCCGGCTGGGTGAGATGGGCGACGCGCCCACGACCAACCACGTGTGCCGTCTCAACACGGTGGACAACAACTGGATTCACGACGGCGGCACCATTTACCACCCGGCGGTCGGCGTGTGGCTGGGCCGAACCTCGTACAACACCGTATCGCACAATGAGATCCACGATTTCTTCTACACGGGAGTATCGGTGGGCTGGTCCTGGGGCTACGCAGAGAGCTCGGCCAACCACAACATCATCGAATACAACCATATTCATCATCTCGGAAAACGCTATCTGAGTGATATGGGCGGCATTTATCTCCTGGGCCGCGCGCCGGGGACCGAGTGCCGGTACAACCATATCCACGACGTGTTCTCGTTTGACTACGGTGGTTGGGGGATCTACCCCGACGAAGGCAGCTCGTATCTGCGCATTGAGAACAATGTCGTGTACAACACCAAGACGGGCGGATTCCACCAGCATTACGGCCAGGAAAACCGCGTCGAAAACAACATTTTCGCCTATGCGCACGAGGGCCAGATTCAGCGCACACGTATGGAAGACCACCTGTCGTTCACGTTCCGGCGCAACATCGTCTATTTCAACAACGGCTGGCTGCTGAGCAGCAACTGGCGCGACAACCAATACGACCTCGATTTCAACTGTTATTGGGACGAAACAGTCGGCTCCGTGCTGTTTGCGGGGCATTCGCTGGAGCGGTGGCGCGAGAAAGGCCAGGATCGGCACTCCATCGTTGCTGATCCGCTGTTCGAGAATCCGCACGCGTTTGATTTCCGCCTGAAACCGGAATCCCCCGCCCTGGCTCTCGGGTTCGAGCCCATCGACATGAGCGGGATCGGCCTGTACGGCGATGAAGCCTGGGTCCAGGCGCCCGGACAGATACAGCACCCGCCCTCAGAACTGCCTGCGCCGTTCAAGCCAAAATTTGTGCACGACGATTTCGAGGGTACGCCCGCGGGCGCTCCGCCGAAAGATGCGAAAGTCCTGGGCGCCACGGCCGAGGCGACAATCCGCGTTACGGAGGAAACGGCCGCCAGCGGGGCACGCAGCCTCAAATTTCAGGACAAGGCTGGCCTCGACCAGCCATATGACCCCCATTTGTTCTACAGGCCCCTGGTGCTCTCTGGGCGCGTCACGGGCAGTTTCGACGTGCGCGTCGAGCCGGGCGTCGTGATGACGTGTGAATGGCGCACGGAAGGGCACCCGTACCTGGCCGGCCCGCGCATTCAGATCCGCGGCGACGGAACGCTTGTCGCAGGTGAGAACGCCTTGCTGCAGATTCCGCCGAAGGAATGGGTTCATGTTGAGATCACAACGGAGCTTGGAGAGAAGAGCGACGGCACCTGGCGCGTCGACGTGACCGTACCAGGCCGGGAAACGGTGACGGCGGAACACATACCCTTCGGACACAATGATTTTCGCCACCTGGCCTGGCTGGGCTTTATTGCGGACGCAGACGTGGACGGCGTCTTTTATATTGACAACGTTTCGTTGAAGAAAGCAGAACCATGAAATCACTGCCACGAAACTGGGCTAATTTCCTGACGCTTCTGGGTGGGATGCTGTGCGCCGTGAATGCTGCGGGCCAGGCGGTGGAGGAAGACCGGTTCACCAATTCACTTGGGATGGAATTTGTCCGAATCACCCCCGGGACATTCATGATGGGTCAGGCCGAAGGCGGCGACTGGGATGAAGCACCGGCCCATGAGGTCACCATCTCGAAGCCGTTTCACCTCGCTGCCACGGAGATCACCAACGCGCAATACGAAGCCTTCGACCCCGAGCATCGCGCGTTTCGCGGGGAAAAAGGGTTCGCGAAAGACGATGACGAGGCGGTGGTGTTTGTGAGCTGGCACAACGCGGTGGCCTTCTGCGCCTGGCTCTCAGAAAAAGAGGAAAAGCCATACCGGCTGCCCACAGAGGCGGAGTGGGAATACGCTTGCCGCGCGGGCACAGGCACCCTCTACTGGACGGGCGACAGCCTGCCCGAAGTGCACCACAAACATCAGGAGGAGTTCTGGTATCCCGTTCCGGTGGGATTGCATGTGGGGATGGCGCCGCCAAATCCCTGGGGACTCCACGACATGCACGGGAACGTCGAGGAATGGTGCCTGGACTGGTACGGGCCATACGACGCGGCCCCACAGACCGATCCCGTGGGTTTTGCCGCAGGGGATTTCCGGGTGACCCGGGGCGGCAGTCACAGCACAAAAGTAGCCTGGCTGCGCTCGGCGAACCGGGCGGGCGCGCTGCCCGAGGACAGGCATTGGCTTATCGGGTTCCGCGTGGTCTGTGGCGCATATCCAGAAACAGCCCCTCTCCCCTCCCCCGCGCCCGCATTGTGGGGCCGGGATGTCCAGCAGACGCGGCACATCTGGGCTGGCGGCCCCGATCCCGGCACGCCCTATTTCGAAGGCCCGCGACGCTTTGTAAAAATCCCACCCGGCTCCACCGGGCCGCTGTTTTCGCAACATAACCACTGCCCGGCGCTGTGTGCCTGCCCGAATGGCGATCTGCTGGCCATCTGGTACACGACCGTCACAGAACCGGGCCGCGAACTGGCCATCGCGGCGTCGCGCCTGCGCAACGGGGCGAGTGAATGGGACAATGCGTCGCCGTTCTGGGATGCACCGGACCGCAACGACCATGCCAGCGCCCTCTACTGGGACGGCCGCGACACCCTGTTCCACCTCAACGGGATAAGCACTGATGCCACGTGGGGCAAGATGGCGCTCCTTCTCCGCACCAGCACCGATAACGGAGCGACCTGGAGCCACGCGCGCCTCGTAAACCCTGCCCACCAGTTGCGCAATATGCCAATTGCGGGCATCTTCGCCACGAGCGACGGGCGGCTGATCCTTCCCTGTGATGCCGTTACCATCGGCGAAGGAGGGTCGGCCATTCATTTGTCCAGCGACGGCGGCGCCACCTGGGTTGACCCCGGCGCCGGCCGGCCGCAACCGGTGTTTGGGGCTGGACGCACCGGGGCCTGGATCGCGGGAATTCATGCGGGCGTGACTGAGCTGAGCGATGGCCGCTTCCTGGCCCTGGGCCGCGGCAACAACATCGATGGGCGCATGCCCATGAGCGTTTCAACGGATGGCGGGGCGACGTGGACCTATGAGGCCAGTCCGTTCCCACCCGTGAGCGGAGGCCAGCGGCTCGTCTTGAGGCGCTTACAGGAGGGCGCCCTGCTTCTCGTGTCCTTCACTGACCCCAGTTCGGCCGAAAATCCACGCGGCCTGGAATTCACGCGAGCAGACGGCCAGACTTTCACGGGTTATGGAATGTTTGCGGCAGTTTCCTACGACGACGGCGCCACCTGGCCGCATAAGAAGCTGATTACTCCCGGAAAAGAGGCCGGCGTTTTCGATGGCGGAGCGTGGACCCGGGAATTTACCCTCGATGCCACTCACGCGGAACCCAAGGGCTACCTGGCGTCGACCCAGACGCCTGACGGCGTCATCCACCTCATCAGCAGCGGCCTCTATTACCGGTTCAACCTGGCCTGGATAGAAACCCCGGCAGGTGACTGAGTGCTCAGGCAGACCTCCGGACAGGGGCGGCGGCCCAGCAGAGTGGTTTCCTGCACTTGAACCTCGCCCGCGATCTTGGTATCCTTTGGCGGTCGGTCCGTCCAGCGCAACGGACAGCACTCCTACTTTTTATTTTGCGGGACAACCAGGAAACTGGGGGGACTTATGCCACGCGGTTACCGCTGGGCGCGTGTCAGCGCACTGACACTTTCGCTTCTAAGTGTCGGTTTTTTAATCGGTTGTGACTCCAGCGCGCCGCGCCAGGCGGATAGAATCTCGCTGGAGTCCAGCGCCAGTGGCGACAACCAGGCGGGCCTTCCTGGGCAAGCTTTGCCCAGCCCGCTCCGAGTTGTCGTGGAGACCGAGGTACGGGCAGGGCTGTTCGGCGGGAAAGGCTCCCGCCACCCGGTTTCCGGGGCGGAAGTGTATTTCGAGATTCAAGAGCCTGCCCGCGGCGCGGTATTCATGAGAACCGGCCAACCGAACGTCACGGCCATGACGGGCGCAGACGGCATCGCGGCAGCCAATGTCATCCTGGGGGATGAACCGGGAGACATTCTCATCCTCGCGTCCGTGGACACCGGGCATGGCCCTGATACCGTGGAATTCCGCGTCGTCAGCGGGGTTCAGATCATTGGCACGGACCTGGAAACCCTCGTTGGCGGGACAATTCCCGAATTTGGAATCCAACTCGCCGACGACGCTGGCAGGCCGGTACCGGGGGTGGATGTCCATTTTCGCGTGGAAGGCGGCGTCTCTGACTCGCGAGTGCACGATGACCACCTGTTGACCAACGAGGACGGCATTGCCGTGACTTCCTGGAGGCTCGGCTCAGAGGTCAAGCGCTATTTTGCCGTGGTGGAGATCCTGGATCGGCGGCCGGGCATTCCAGAAGAACAGCGCTATCATGTCCGGGGCCTGGAATTTACCGCGATGGCGCTGAACAAGACGGGGATGGCGCTGGAGCTCCTGGGCGGGCTGGCCCTCTTCATCCTGGGCATGAAGATGATGTCGGGCGGTCTCCGGCGCATCGCCGACCGGCGCCTGAAGCAGGTGCTGCAGGCCATGACACGGAACCGGGTATTGGCGCTGGTGGTAGGCGCCATTCTGACGGCCGTAGTGCAATCCTCCAGCGCGACCACCGTCATGACCGTAGGATTTGTGAATGCAGGATTGATGACCCTGCAACAGGCAATCGGGGTGGTGTTCGGCGCCAACATCGGCACCACACTGACGGCACAGATCCTCGCCTTTGAATTGAGTGCGCTGTCGTATCCCGCTATTGCCCTGGGCCTTCTGCTGACAACGGCCTTCCGAAAACCCAATGTTCAATTTTTCGGCGAGGCCGTCATGGGTTTCGGTATGCTGTTCCTGGGCATGACGACGATGTCGGCGATTGTCAAGCCGCTCCAGTACAGCCCTGAGTTTAAATCGTGGTTCATGATGATCGATTGCACCCCCGCACCGGGCGCTCTCATGCCAGCGGACCGCGCCCTCATCTGCATCCTGATTGGCACCGCCACGACGATGGTCATTCAATCGAGCGCGGCCACGGTGGGTCTGGTGCTGGCTTTGTGCAGCCAGGGGATGCTGTCGTTTTACACGGCGATCCCCCTGGTATTGGGGGATAACATCGGGACCACGATCACCGCGATCCTGGCGTCGCTGGGAGCCAACCGCAACGCGAAACGCACGGCGCTGGCGCATACGCTGTTCAACGTGATTGGCGCGAGCTACATGTATGTGCTGCTTTTCGTCCCGCTGTGGAAGGGGCAGCCGGTATTCCTCGGTCTGGTAAACGATCTGACTCCCGGGAACGTCTTCGTGGGAGAAAACATCGCCCGCCACGTGGCCAACGCCCACTCGATGTTCAATATCTTGAACTGCATCGTCATGCTGCCGTTTGTGGGAGCACTGGCGCGATTGTGCCAGCGCATCATCCCGGTGACCGAGTCGGACCAGGAAGGCATTCTGGCGTACCTGGAACCGCACTTGCTCGCCTCGCCCTCCCTCGCGCTGCAACAGGCGGTAAAGGAAGTCGTGTACATGCTGCGCCGCGCACAGAAATCGATCAATGACGGGTGCGAGTTCTTCCATGGAGGCCCCGAGGAGCTGGAAACGAATATTATGCGGCGAGAGGAAATGATCGACCAGCTCCAGCATGAAATCACCGCGTATCTGGTGGAACTGTCGGGCAAAGAGCTCACGCCCGCGGAATCCTCGCTGATCCCCGCGCTGATCCACGCGGTCAATGACGCAGAACGCATCGGCGACCATTCAGAGAACCTGGTCCATCTGGCGCGTCTGCGCCGAAAGGGCGGATGCGCATTCACCGAGCAGGCTGTCTCCGAAGTGCACCAGCTTCAGGAGATGTTGAACGGCCAGTTTGAGGCGACCTACCGCACCCTGTCGGGAGTCAATGGGGCAGCTTTGAAACGGGCCGAAGAAAATGAACACCAGATCAACATGTTCGTCAGGACCGCTTCCGATGCCCATATTCAGCGCCTTGAGAAGGGGGAATGCGAACTTCAGAGCGGCGTGATCTTTCTGGATCTGCTGTCCAACCTGGAACGCGTCGGCGACCATTTGGCCAACATCGCCGAACGGGCCGGCCGCATCAGCCAGGTGGTGGGCGTCGTCCATGGCAGCGTCCGTGACATGAACAGCCGGCCGAAGCCTCCAGCCTGAGGCCCGGTCCAGCGCGCTCAGGGCGCTTCACTGCTGTTTTCGGAATCCGTGCCGCTGCCCGCAGGTGCGGCAATATCATGGCCGCCGTACCCCAGCGCCTCCAGCTGCTCTGTCAAATCCTCCGACAGGCCCTCGGTCACAGCAGGCTCCGCAGCGCCTTCCCGAATAAACGCCATCATCCCGTCAAGAAGCATTCTCAGCTCCTCCACCCGGTCTGGCGTGTCGTCGCAGAGATTGTGCGCTTCCTCCCGGTCGGAGGCCAAATCGTAGTATTCGGCAGGCTGCAAACCGCGGGGATTGTTTTCATTGGCGGCAATGAGTTTTTCGGTATGGGTCCGCACGGCCTGCAAAACGATCCCTTCGAAATCGTTTTCGGCATAGACATGTGCCGTGCCGTCGTTGGCGAAAGTACCGCCGTCGACCAGGGCCACCCCGGGCATTTCCTGAGGCGCGGGGAGCCCGGCCAGATCGATCATGGTGGGGGCCAGATCGATGTGGCGAGCGAAGTCGGTGTTGACCTGCCCCGCCAGTGCTCCGCCCGGCAGATGCAGCAGCAGCGGCACCTGGATCACTTCGTCGTAGAGGGTCTGGCCATGCCACCAGCCCTGGTGATCGTAAAACTCTTCGCCGTGATCAGACGTAAACAGGATTACTGCGTCATCGTAAAGCCCCCGCTCCCGCAGGCCGTTCAGAAGCGCGCCGATATGAGCATCCATGTACTCAATTTCGGTGCCATAGGCGTGGCGCATTCGTTCGAGGTGCTCTTCAGGCTCTGGATGGGGGATCTGAACACGGGCATAGCCTTCGCCGGGGTTGTCGTGGTTCATAAACGGGTCGTGCGTGTCCATGTAGTGCAGAAACAGCAGGAAGGGCGCATCGTTCGGGCGTTCGGGGCTGTCCAGCCAGTCGAGGGCCTCCCGGGTCACGACCTCGGCGGGTTGATAAAACCGGGTCACGTTCATCTTGCGGCCAAGCCGGTTGGCAGCCACGTTCCATAGTTTGCGAAGGGCATCATAGCCCGTGAGCCGGGATGCCGACGACTGGGCAAAAAAGTAGAGCGCGGGTTTGAGATCGACATAGTCGGTAAATCCCTGACCGAAATTCATGTCTGAGGTGATGTTGGGATTGTTCGAAAACCCTTTGGTGTAATAGCCGTGTTCTGAAAAAACCTCCGCAAATGTGGTGATCTCGTCGGGCAGACTCGAGATCTTGCCCGTAGCGGTATGGGATTCGGGATAGCGTCCGGAAAAAATGGTTGCGAAGGAGGGTTTCGTCCACGAGGCCTGTGCAAAACAGTTAGCAAATAGAATGGAGTCGCTGGCAAAGGCGCTCAGCTCGGGCGCCCGTGTTCGTGCATCGTTCGAATACATGGGCAGATAATCCGCCCGGAGGGCGTCGGCAACCACGAGGATGATGTTGGGGCCATGGGCCTGTTCCGCGGGAGCAAATACGGGGGCAACGCGTCCAGGCGCCCGGAAGGAGAGCCCCACACCCACCAGCACAAACAAGGCAACGGCGCCCACGCCTGCGCCTATTGCGCCAGATCGCCCGAACCGGAACGGCCGTGTTGCCAGGAGGGCCAGCACGGCCGCACCAAGCAGAATGCCGAGGGCCAGGAGCAGGATTGTGACATTCGCGCCAGAACTTAACGCACGCTCGCCCAGCACATCGCGCCGGTAACAGAACCGTCCAATCACGAGGAAGGCAAAAGCGAGCAGGAGGCCGAACGTGAGCGCGAAATCGAATCTGGGCGAAGGAAAGCGTCTCGCGAGCAGATAGACGAGCGTGAGGCCTCCCGCAACCGCCAGGCCCGCGCAAAGAAAGAGTCCGGCATATACCAGTGGCCCCCACCAATAGGCCGACCATTCTGTGTAGCCGGCGTGATGCGCAATGACCCACGCTGCTTCGGCCAGACCGGTGATCGCACCGCCGGCAAGCCCCGCCAGGGCGCCCGCGAGAAGGCAATTGGTCATATTGCGGCGGTACGCAGAGATCTCGCCCGGGGTCAGGTGGACGAGGACCTGAGTCTGAGACGCCTTGCTGCGCATACGCGCCAGCTCGGCGGCCATGTCATCCTTGGGCCGGCGCGAACGCAGGATGAGGACAGGCATGCCGATTAGGAACGGGACGAATTCGCCCACCCACCAGCCCAGATGAGCAAACAGGGCGGCCGCGGCAGCTCCCGCGGTGCCGCTGAGCAGACTCACAAAGACGATTTCGCGGATCCCCTCGCCTCCGATGGAAGGCCCGAGCACGGTGCCGTAGATCAGGACCGGGCTGGCGAAGAGAATGTCCCACAAGCTGGTATTTTCAGCTCGAATGGCCATCATCGTGCCGAAATACATGAAGCAGGTCCCCAAATGGACGGCCAGTCCCAGGGCCGTGGCCTGCAGAAGGAGTACCCGGTTTCCGCTGTAGGCGGTCGCGGCCAGCCCGAGTTTATTGAGCGTATTGGAGACCTTGGCGGGGGTGGGGACGACCGCGACGAGGATTTGAATCACGCGGGGATTGAGCAACAGGATGAATGCAACCGTGACGAACCCCGCGAGTACCACAAGGATTCCCGAAAAAATGACTCCGTTGATGTTCAGCAGCCGGAATCCCAGCGGAAACGTCAGGAAGAGGAGGAAGGTCAGGGCGACGAAACCGATTAGTTTCTCCACGGCGATCACCGTGGCGCACTTGACGGTCTCGCCGGTATACACGGAAGAATCATAGAGCCGGTAGCCGTCGAGACCAATGGTGCTGGGAAGGAAAATTCCGAAGACGCGCCCCACGAACCAGCTTTCCACGAGGTACTTGAAGGGGATGGCCAGGCCCTGGCCTTTCAGCAGAAGCCGCCACCGCAGTATCCCGGCCGCCATGCCCGCGAGCTTCACGACGACTGCAAACAGCAGCCAGGGAATCAGGCTGCCCCAGTGGGTCCCGCGCAGCTCTTCCCACATCTTGGCGGGGGTGACTCCGCCGAAAAAATCCTGCTTCAAGCCGAAGGTCTGTGGGCGAAAAAGCAGTATGAACAATAGCGCGGTGAATACAAGCTTGATTAGAATGCCAATGGCTTTTTTCTTCATAGGGTCCCTGCCCGCCCGGTGGGGAATGGATGAAACCAGCACAGCCGTCACACAGACACCAACTCTAGCACGCGTCTGAAGTCAGGGGCAAGAAAGGGCGCAGAATACCAGGGATCTCACATCCCACGCGGCTGGTTGTCAATCGCAGTCTAAAATAGCCCGGCAACCTCGCGAAATCCCGCGATGGCCGTCTCAAGTGCGCTGTCCCCGATGTCGAGATGGAACACCACTCGAATTTGGGTGGGACCGGTAGCCCCCGCAAGGATGCGACGCACCTTGAGCGCTGCGACAAACGAAGACGCGTCGGGCACTTCGAGAAAAACGATGTTGGTGGGCGACGGAAGCGGAAACGTGATGCCCGGGACGCCGTCCAGTGCCGAGCGAAAACGTTTCGCGCGCTCATGGTCTTCGGATAGCCGATCGCGGTGATGATCCAGCGCATAGAGCGCCGCCGTGGCCAGGATGCCCGCCTGCCGCATGCCGCCACCGAGCATCTTGCGGTAGCGGTGGGCTCGATCGATGGCGCCGGCATCACCGCACAGGATGGACCCCACGGGCGCGCCGAGGCCTTTTGAGAAGCAGAAGGACAGGGTATCGCAATGGCGTGCATAGCCTTTAACGTCCGCGTGGATGGCTGCGCAGGCGTTGAAGATGCGCGCACCATCGCAATGCAGGCGGAGCCCGTGCTTATGCACCACGTCTCCGATGGCGGCGACGGTCTCAACCGGATACACGGCGCCTCCCCCCCGGTTCGTCGTGTTCTCGATCGACACCAGCGTGGTAGGCGAAAAGTGGTGGTCCGTCTGCAGCACGAGGCTGCGCTCGACCTGTTCCGGGGACAGGACGCCGTACGTGCCGGGGAGGGTTTTCGTCATCAATCCAGCGACCATGCCGACACCACCGGATTCGAAATGGAACGGATGCGCGGATTCATCGAGCACCAGGGTATCACCGGGGCGCGTCTGAGAAACGGCCGCGAGCAGATTGGCCATAGTACCCGAAGGAACAAACAAGGCAGCTTCCTTGCCCACCAGGTCCGCTACTCGCAGCTGAAGGGCATTGACGCTCGGATCTTCGCCGAGCACGTCGTCGCCGACTTCGGCCCGCGCCATGGCCTCGCGCATGCCCGCTGTGGGCCGTGTAACCGTGTCGCTTCGTAAATCAATGAATTCGGGTGACATGTCCCCACCTCAGCACCATTCATGCGCATGGGCTTGCACTGGAACGCTTTCATCCACCGGGACAGCATACGGCCTTTCGCTGCATGGATGCATATTTTTTGGATGGGAACGGGAGGAATCGCGTGCCGTCAGGGCGTGAGAGCACTGATCGTGATGGAATCGCCGTCCTGAACGGATTGCAGCGCGGTGGATTCGCCGTCGATTTTTCCAATCACATTGACGGCCGTCACCAGGCGGCACTCATTGCCCACTGAGATGGGAGTTGGACCGAAAGGAATCGCGACCGAAGCGCCTTGCACCCAGAAACAGACAGTACCCGGAGCGACAATCTGCTGGGGATGATCGTCCAATTCGGCTTCGACCGGAACGGAAAAATACACTTCATGACCCCAGGTGCGGGCGGTAGAGGTCACCGGCAATGCAGCAGCCAGCAGGTGGCTGGCAGGCGAGTCATTCAAAATGGCGTCCAGCGCGCCGGCGGGCCAGTTAATCCGTATACGCATAGTCCATGGACATGCCCCTCAGCCAGTCACTGGGCGAAGAGCCGACGTTGCGGATGGTATGGACCACATGGGCGGGAACCAGGATCTCTTCTCCGGGCTTGAGCTCGAAGATCTCTCCTTTCATTTCGACGACGATATCGCCTGCGATTGCCATAATGAGCTTGTCGGCGTCGTGCGCGTAATCCGTCCAGGCCTGCCCCGGTGGATCGCTTCGGCGTTCACACGTGAACCCTCGCGCATGCCAGTCGGCGTCGACTTGAGCCTCATTGACGAGCGATTTGTTCAGGTCTTCGATTACTTCGCCCATAAGAAAACCTTTCCCAAGTCTCAGTTTCGTGCTTTTCGAGATCTCAATTGCCAAGTTTACGGGATTTTTAGGTTCAATCCAGCTTCATTGTACGACATAAGACGAGATTTAGCAAGAGATATTCATGTTTTGTACATTTTGGCATCGCTTTTGTCCGCAAGATTCGAAAAGTTGGAAGAAATGCCCGGTTTTGGCATATAAATCCCTGCAATTCAGCAAGTTGATACCGCAAACAGCAGAGCTTCCAGCACATGCAATGGATACATTTTTCATTAAAACATGGATTTTTGTCAACAAACTACCTTATACAAATATCGCGAATATCAATCAAATCCGGCATTCAGGGAAAACGCCATGGATCCGAAGTCACAGTTCATGTGCAAGTGGCGAATTTTCAAAACCTTACTTGGACTGTGCCTTCATGGGGACGTTGCAGCTGGGGAGGATTCCGCACGAAACTTGTCAAGTGTTTCTTTCATGCGCAGGCGAAGAGTCTGCTCGGGGCAGGCGTCGACAGCGGCCGCCTGGCAGGTGGCGGCCTGGCTCACGTCGCCCGCAGCGTAGTGGGCGAGGGCAAGCGTTTCGAGGATGCGGAAGTCCTGTGGGCGGGCTTCGTGCGCGCGGGTTGCGGCGCGCAGCGCGGTCTTCACGTCGCGGGATTCGAGGCCTGGTTCGGTAAGAAGGCGCCACGCAAATTCGCGTAGCAGGTCGGGACGTGCGCTCCCCCACTCGATAATCCGATCGCCCAGGGCTGCCGTTTCGTCAGGATTGGTGCTACGGGTCGCGGCAGCAAAGTAACGCGCCATGAGCCGCTCGGCGCGTTCGGCGAGGATTTCGGATTTCAGGGTATAGCTTTGGCCGGCCAGGCGCTCGATGCGGCCGTCAATCTCCTTAGCCGAGGGGACGCCGTGCCAGGCGAGACTGCCATCCCGATCAATCAAAAAGGCGTGCGGGATGCCCGGCGAGCCAACAGGCCTCATGAACGCATTGTATACTTCGCGCTGAGCGGTGTCGGTAACGAGCGCATACCCCACATCGCCCCCCCGGGACTGGGCGAAATGATGGACAACGGACGGATGCTCATTACTCACGCCGATGATCACCAGCCCTGCTTCGGCGTATCGATTCTGGAGCTCGGCGAGATGCGGCATCATCGCCCGGCAGGGCTCGCACCACGTCGCCCAAAACTCGATCAGAAAAAATGGTTTCGGATTTTGCCCCGTCCAGTCGAAGAGATTCACCGGGCTCGGACGGACCCATTCGCCGATCCGCAACGGCGGAGCGGAATCGCCCGCCGCCAGCGGTGCGGCATGTGCCACCGCGCACAGGCTGGAAATTGAAAACAGCACAAAACATATCCTGCGCATGACAGTCTCCCTGCTTGCCGGCCTACTCTATCCCCGCGAAGCGCCCCAGTGCAAGGCCATCAGGAAGTCCTGCACTAGCAATATGGCCATCTATACGGCGTCAGGGCGGGTTCCCAGGAGCGTTTCGGCCCAGAACTCAAGCCTCGATTTTATTGTTTTTAGGGTATTGCCCGCTTTTAGCCGGCGTACTATACTGACTCTGATAAATCGCGCCATGAGTTGGGCGACTCATGATGACATGGCCTTGAAGCGCGACAGGAGCTGCATCGGCGTTGAGGGAGGGGTCTGCGATGCGGTATTCAAACGCTGACACGATCTTGAGAAAAGAGAGCTGTTTGATTGCCTTGATGGCATGCTGCGCGCTCGGGGCGCATGCACAAAGCTTGTCCGTGGTTGAGCAAGACTATGTGGGTTCGTATGTCACGTCTGGAAATGTGTGGGCCCTGCTTGAACTTCGGGATGCCTCGGGAAAACCCATCACGGGACTGGATCTATCCCATGTGACTGTGCGGGAATCCGTCGTGGACGCATCCACGGGCGCGGAGAGCACGCTGCCGCAAGTGATCGATTTGGAGGCCCAGGCCGCAACGTCGTGGAAGCGCGCGGGATTCTGGGAAAAGACGATTGGGGAGGTGAAGCTCGACATTGTATTCACAGTCGATGGCACCTCAAGCAATCGCCCGGCGACCGCGCAGCTTCGGCCGGCCTTGCATGCATTTATCGACGCGCTGCTCGCTCATCATGTGGATTTCCGCATCGCTCTCGCCTGCTTTGGCGAAACTCCCGACGGTCTCGATCCTTCCCCATTCTTCGGCCCAATGGATGTTCCAGAGTTGAGAAAGGAGATCGACCGATACCCAAACATGGGCGGCGACTGGTGGGATCCCACAGTGGCCTATGATTCAATCATGAACACGGTATGGGCAGGTTTCCGTGAAGATGCCTATCAGGTGGTTGTGGCGATCACGGACATCGTGCCGCAGACGATTTACGGGACGTTCTGGTATGCCAACGGTTCCACGGCGGCGACGCTTTCGAGCATGGTCTATTTTCTCAACTCGCACAATATACACCTGTTTTTCAGCCACGATGCCGACACCAGCAACGACCCCGACTACCGTTATTACTGCGACCCGAGCATCAATCCGCGGGCAGGCATTTATGAGAGCGGATTCGAAGCCCTGGCACAGCGAACGGACAGGCTGGGCAGGCCTCTGGCCGTGGATCTCGGCTGGCCCTTCGACTTAGGCAACCTCAAAGCGGCGATGCGAAACCGCCTTGAACTCCCCTCGCTCTTTTTGACTCCCTGTCCCATCACCGAATCGGTGTACCTGGTTTCATGGAGAAGCAATTTCAATTGGTATGACAACTTCGCGCGCATGGCACGCAATCCGGACACGCTCGCATACCGCGCCGACTTCACGCTCACACTGCCCGGGACAGGAAAGACGGTCGAGACGTTCAGTCTCTATCCTTCAAGAAAAGCGGTGACTCCATCCACCGTCTACGTGACGGATGAAGAGGGCAGCCCGCAAGATGATTCCTGGACCGACGTCTATGCCATGATAGGTGACCGAACGTCCTCGTATTCGTGGCAGCTGGGCCCAACGAACGGTTTGATCGCTCTCCAGAACACACCCGCAGGCCGCTATCGGGTGACCGTTCAGGACTGGGGCTGCTTCCCGTACCACTATCATTCCCTTCGCGGAATGGCGCGAATGGATGTCGATATTCCGCCCGCAGGCGCCATGATCGACATCACAATGACCAGTATCGACAAAGACTCCGATTTGGCGCGGACCCGCGGATTGCTTCAGGATCTCGCCGATTGGCGCTCGCCGGGAGACCCTTTCCAGGATTTCGTCGATGACGCCAATGCCTGGCTGGATACGCTGGAAGCCGACGGTATTTCCTGGTGGGATCTGATTCAGATCAAGCGATTTGAGATAGCGCTGTCGGGTTACGCGGCGATTACCGAATACGCCCATCTGCAAACAGAGGGCGCCATTGAAGACTTCTATCAGATCCTGATGGATTTCATTGCGATTATTCAGGAGACGAAGGATCTTCATGATTCGGTTGACAGCAACTGGCAGGAGGCTTCAATCGAGATTCTGGCCACGCTTGTGGACATTCTGTTTTCTCGCGGGGAGTTTACGGCCAACCGTGAATTACTGGAGGCGGCATTAGACGCATTGCTTGAGTACGCGGAGGGCGAACTCATCACGGACCTGAAGAGGCTGGTGGTCGAACGGATTCCGGCTGGACCGTATAAGCCGCTGATCGCCGCCATGATGTACACCTGCCTGGACGCCGATTTTGAAAACTGGACTCCGGTAATGGAGGCAGCGCAACAGCTGGCGCTTCATCTGGCCAAAAAGGAAGTCATCGGCCTGCTCGCCGAGAACATTGTGGAAACACTGTTTGAGCAGATTAAGCCGGCGAACGCCATGGAGGAAGCGCTCGAAGGACACGTGCGCAATCTGCTGAACGGGCTGGTAAGCGAGGATGGATTCGCGAATTTCGGCACTGCGCTGAACACGTTTGCCCATAATGCAGGGGCCCATGTGCTTCAGGGAGGCATCAACCGCCGAGTGGAAGTGGTCGCAGCAATCGACGGTCTGTTTGAAAAAATCAAGGCGCAATTGCCCGCGGGCATGTTTCGGGATTTCCTGATCGGCATGACCAGAGATTTGGCGCTGGAAGCCATCCCCACCGTAGAAAAAGGCGCGCTCAAGTACCGCATTGACAGCAGCGCGGTTGTCAAAATACTGGTCCGGCACGCGCTCTACAACGTGGTGTTGAAAGACTATTACGCGGAAGAGATAAAAGCAGGGCTGTATGAGACGCTGTACCGCGCGCAGGCCTATGTGCCGGTCGGGACGGGACGTTACCAATACCAGTCCTCCATGTTCCAAGATTTCGTTGCGTTCCGCGAGCGGTTTTCCTGGTACGACTCGATCCACGATCTGGCCTGGAACGCCTTGAGAGTCCAAAAGGACATCAAGGGCTGGGGAAATGCGCTGACGGCATTGAACTCCTGTCTGGACGCCGTAAGCGTTCCGCTCGAGTTTTTCGCAGGGTGGTATCCCCCGCTGCAGGACACGGCAGATGCTGTTTCGGATTTTGTAGATGTGCTGGACGGGGCGCAGATTGTCGCCCGCTCGATCGAGTTCGGGTTACGGCTCGACTGCCTCCATACGCTTGCGGGCTTCTCTGAGCCGTTTTATGAGACGATCTTTCCTACGCCGGCGACAGATGTCTATCTGATGGGTGTGTCGCCGGTGGAGCACGATTACGGGAAGACCAAGGTCACGCGCAGCGCAATGATTTGCCCGGTGACCATCTGGAATGCGGGCAACAAGGCGCTCAAGGTCAGCACTATGGTGCTGTCGGATACGAAGAATTTTTCGTTCGCCGGGCCCGCCTCGCTTTCCCCGGTGATTGCGCCAGGGCACAGCCATACCGTACACGTAAAATTTGACCCGTCCAGCACGGGCGAGTTTACGACAGCGCTCACCGTCTATTGCGGCATGACAACTCCCCCTCAGAAAACCATCACCCTCAGGGGAGTGGGCACGTACCTGGACCGTGGAGTGCCGGGAGACACCAACAGCGACACGCTGCTGAATGCCATTGACGTGCAACTGGTCATCAACGCGGCCCTGGGTCTCTTCAATTATGCCCACACCGACCTCAACAGCGATGGGAAGGTCAATGCCGTAGATGTACAGCTGATCATCAATGCAGTGCTCGGCTTGCCTGTACCCTTCTAAAACGTGGGCAGGCCGCACACAGCGGCTCCAGCGCCAGTCATGCGAACAGAGTCGCGGAGCCAGGCCGGGCAGGTGCCCTGGGCGTGCCCCCTGTTCTTCCTCCGGCTTCGCAGGCACCGTAACACGAACAGGGCGGGCGCCATCCGTGCCCCGCGCGCTAAAAAAACCGGAGTATGTGAATTTTCCATCACGAAGCCAGATTTGATAGGCTTTCTCAGGGATCCGCAAAACTGTTCTGTTCGCCAGGAATTCTGGGGGGCTTGATTATCAAGGAGGATGGCATATGGCGGAAGGAATATTGCAGGGCAAGACCGGGGTGATCCTGGGCGTCGCGAACGAGCGTTCGATCGCCTGGGCCTGCGCGCAGGCCTGCTCGGCCGCTGGCGCGCGGCTGATCTTCAATTATCTGGGGGAACCGCTGGAAAAGCGCGTGAAGCGCCTCTTAGACGAACACCTGCCCGACGCACCGGCGTATCCGTGCGATGTGTCCAGCGACAGCAGCATTGCTGATTTTTTCGGGAAGGTGCGCCATCACACGGAACAGATTGATTTTGTGATTCATTCGGTGGCCTACGCGGACCGCGAGGACCTGCAGCGCGACTTCATTGGCACGCCCCGCGAGAATTTCGCGATGGCAATGGATATCTCGGCGTATTCCCTGGTGGCAGTAGCCCGGGAGGCCGCCGAACTGATGGCCACAGGCGGCAGCATCGTGACCATGACCTATTTTGGTTCGGAGAAGGTGGTTCCCAACTACAACGTCATGGGCGTGGCGAAAGCGGCGCTCGAAGCATCAGCGCGGTACCTGGCAAACGACCTCGGCCCCCGGGGCATCCGGGTGAACTGCATCAGCGCGGGGCCGTTGCGCACCCTGTCGGCGTCGGCCATTGCGGGCGCGCGGACCATCGGCCGCTTCGTCGAGAAGGTTTCGCCTCTGCGGCGCAACATTGAGGGCAGCGATGTGGGCCACGCGGCCGTCTACCTTGTTTCTGACTGGTCGGCGACGGTTACCGGCGAAGTGCTGCACGTGGATTCGGGATGCAACATCATGGGCATGGGGCTTGTGGAAAATGAGCCTCATGGGGCATAGTAAACAGGCGCCCTCGTGAAAACGCTACTGTGGGAGACGGGATTTGGCGTTTACGCGGCCGACGAACAGACAACTCGTTGAGTGCGTGGCCGCCCATCTGGATGTGGACGTAGAATCCATTTCCCTGGCGCCCATTCCCTCAGGAAAATTCAATGATTCGTACTACGTGCTTGCGGGCGGCACGGAGTATGTCCTTCGGATTGCGCCCAGCCGCAACGCGGTGTTCTGTTTTTACGAACGGGAGATGATGCGGCAGGAGCCGCATATCCACCAGGTGCTGCTCGAACGGACCACCGTGCCCGTGGCCCGCATTTATGCCTTTGACGACAGCCACCGCATCATACCTCGGGACTTTCTCATCATGGAGCGCCTGCCCGGCCTCGCCATGAGCGAGCTGACGCACATCGACGAGCCGGCGATCCTGTACCAGGTGGGCCAGGCCCTGGCGCAGACCCATGCCCAGAAAGGCGACCGTTACGGCTACGTGGGCGCACACCATCCGATGGAGCCCCAGCATTCGTGGGCAGATGCGTTCCATATCATGTGGCGCAAGCTCGTGGATGATGTGGTATCGGTGGGATATTACGACGACGAAGAACGGACGCTGATGCTCTCGACCCTGGACAAGTACATGCGGCTGTTTGACCGGCCGGTGGAGGCGGCGCTCCTCCACATGGACGTGTGGGCTCAAAATATCCTTGTGGAAGGCGGCAACCGGCTGACTGGACTTCTCGACTGGGACCGGGCGCTCTGGGGCGATCCGGAAATCGAGTTTGCAGTGCTGGACTATTGCGGCATCTCAAAGCAGTCTTTTTGGGAGGGCTACGGCGGCAGCCGCGATGAGTCAGGCGAAGCGCGGGTCCGAAACTTCTTTTATCTGCTCTACGAAATGCAGAAGTATATCGTGATCCGCCATGGCCGCGACCACGACGCCAACGGCGCGATGGCCCACAAGCGCCAGGTACTTCAGATCATGCGCCGAATACAGGAGACCATCTGAACCCGGGGCTGTACCCCTAACCCTGAGAGCGGGCAGAGATGGAATGCATGCTCCCAAGGCTGTGTTCCGTAAAATGAGTGCAGGCGGGCACACAACGGCGTGTCCTTTGGAACAGCATGAAATTGCAGGGACGTTCCCGCAGGGCACGATGTAATTGAATTCGTGACGAGCGCGTGTTTTTCATATACGATTCAAGCGCGATTCAAAGCACAGGATGTAGTACCACGCAAAGCAGAAAATAGTGGCCGCTGCGACAGCGGTTTTGAGAGATCAATATCTTCGCGCAATTTTCCGCGCAGCCAGCGCCTGCCGCGCATCTGTTCACCCGAAACACCGGGTAGAGGCAAATCATTGTGAACAAAATGCACGACGCCGCGTCCATTACTGTATACCTGAAAATGCGACGACTACTGTGGTGACGGATATGACACATGACGGCAGCCCGGCGGCCTTTGCGGCGCGGGCAACACTTCCTTCAGCCCGGAGCTTTCTTATTGCGCGCTGGCTGTTTCTGCGCTGCCTGGCCGCGCTGTATCTGGTAACGTTCCTGTCGCTTCTATGGCAGATCCCCGGCCTTCTGGGTGAAAACGGGATCTCGCCGGTCAAGGAGAATCTGCGTCTGGCGCAATTCATACCCGGCGTGGAGCGGTATCTGGTCTTCCCCACCCTGTTTTGGTTCGACGGAAGCGATGCCTTCCTGTATCTGCTTTGCGGAGCAGGCGTCGTGAGTTCCGCGCTGGTATTTCTGGGTGTTGCGCCGAGACTGCTGGTTCCACTCCTATGGCTAATCCATCTGTCGTTTTTCACCGTGGGCGAAGATTTGATGGAATTCCAGTGGGATGCCTTGCTTCTGGAAATCGGCTTTCTCGCGCTATTCCTCACGCCGTCGGGAATATACCCGGGGCTGGGGCGGAAAGAGCCGCCGTCGGCACTGGTTTTGTGGTTGTTCCGGCTGATGCTGTTCCGGCTGGTTTTTATTGCGGGCGCGGTGCGTCTGCATTACGTGCTGCTTCATGGGGTCACAGCATTTGAAGTGCCTTTTGCGAGCCAGCCGGTACCGACGCTTCTGGGCTGGTACGCGAACACTACGCCGGTGCCGTTCCGGATTGGCCTGGGCGCGGTAGTGCTTGCAAGCCAGCTCCTGGTCCCATTCCTGGTGTTCATGCACCGGCGCGTCCGGGTCGGCGCGGGTGGCATCCTGGTTATACAGCAACTGGCACTGATGGCGCTGGGGCTGCACTTCATGGCCGGGCTGCTTACGCTCGCGGTTTGTCTAACGCTGATGGATGACGCCGCGTGGCAAGGGCTGTTTCCCTTCGCCAGAAAATGGATGCGCCCGGATCCCGCATCCGTAAAAACACGCCCGGCGCCGCTCCGGAGTTTTGCGACGGGCGTAGTGTCACTGCCGATCATTACCCTCTCGGCAATGCAGCTGCTTACTCCGCTCGTGCCCGAAAGACACTGGCCGGTCCACGCCCGGATCCTCGCGGCTTTAACGGAACCCTTCCATATCGTGAACACCTACGAAACTTTCGCGCTGGCGCCAGAGCACCGGCCTGAAATCATCATCGAAGGCAGCATGGATGGGAGAACGTGGAAACCGTACGGGTTCCGCTCGAAAACCGGCGATACACAAAAGCCGCCGCTGTGGTTTCAGCCCGGGCTCTCGCGCCTGGACACGCGCATGCGGCTTGCCGCCATGACCAGCCTGTCTGAGAACCCCTGGGTGATCGCCCTGATGTCGCGGCTGCTGGAGGGCTCCCCGGAAGTGCTCACCCTGCTGGATGAAAATCCATTCCCTGCCGCCCCGCCGCGGCACGTACGGGCCGTCCGCTATGTCTACACCTTCAACGACGCAAAAACGGCCATCCAGGAGAAGACGTGGTGGCGCCGTGAGGCCGTCGGCCTGTACGCGCCGCAGCTGTCCCGGCCCACGCATTTTGAGATGGCCCGGCACAGCCTACTTTCCCGGCCGCAACGCCAGCCCGCGCTCATGTACTGAAAACAGCGGCATTTTTTCGAGCAATCAGGCCTTTTTTGTCAACACGCCCGCTACGGACGTGAAATCCGCGAATTCCACGCCCATTCCCGGCCCGGGTTCAAGAAACGGAAAAAACCGTCGTGTATACTCAGGCCGCAATGAGTGAAGCAGGTATACATACGGGAAATTCATCCACGCGGCGGCCTGTTACCATTGTGGCGGTAGGGGGGCCCTCCTGCTCAGGGAAATCCACCCTCGTGCAGGCGTTAGAGAGCCATTGGACGCCGGTGAATGCCGTGGTGCTTCCCATCGATGCGTATTACCGGGGCCTCGCGCATCTGCCCGTCGAAGAACGGATGCAATGCAACTTCGATTCGCCGGAATCCATCGAATGGGCCCTGCTGAAACGCGATCTTGCCGCGCTCACCGCGGGAGAAGCCATTGAGCGGCCCGTCTACGATTACACCGCCCATGCCCGCACAAAAGAGACGATTCGACTGAAATCGCGGCCCCTGGTCATTGTGGAAGGCTTGTTCGCTCTGTGGCCGGATTTTCTGCGCCGCCAGGCTGCTGCGCGCGTGTACGTGGATTTGCCGATGGAGCAGTGCCTGGCGCGGCGAATTGCCCGCGACAGCGCTGAGCGGGGCCGGAGTGAAGCTCAGGTGCGCGAACAATTCGAGCGCTTCGTCCGGCCCATGGCGGAACAGCACGTGCTACCCACCCGGGCCAGCGCCGATCTGGTGTTGCCGGGCGACGGCTCGCTGAAACACGCGGTGGAACGCGTTGCGAACCTCCTCGATCAAACGCTTGCCGCGACGTAATCCATACAGCGGGCAGGACGAAGCCGGGTTATTTCCGGGTGACAGCTACCCGGCACACGGCTAGTTTCTTTTCGCCACCGCGGACGGCCAGCCTGAAATCGGCGCCGTTGGCCCGGTTGTCGAAGCGGCATTCCTCGAGATCAACGGTCGCGGTTTTCCATCCCTCCGTCTGCGTGAGTGCCACGTCGCCGCCGTGACGGAACGAGCCGCTGACGGGCCCGCTCTCGAGATCCGTGCTGTCGTATTCGACGGCGAACGCGTCGCAACCAGAATCCCAGTACGTGATCTCGAGCGAGACCGCACCGCCGTTGAGAAGCAGCGCGAATCCATCATCGACATTGAAATAGAGGTAACGGGGGTCCGCTGGCAGCGCACTTTGGTCTGAAACCACTCCAGCTCGTCCGTCGGCTTCCATCACGAGCCAGACGCCATCGCCGCTGCTCTTTCGGAGAGCGATGCCCTGGTCGGCCTCGCCGTCCCAGGTTACGATCCGGCTATCGACGAAAGGCCCCACGGGATTCAGAAGTTGCCCGGCGCGCCACATATCCGAAAAGATCCGGGTCAGGACGATGTAGAGCCGGCCGTATTCGCGCGATTCAGCGATATCGGTGCCTTCATGCCATTCGTTCCAGGTTTCGACGTGGACCATCCACGGACGCAGGTCGACGGGCATGCGAAGGATGCGTAACCAGCAGTCGGCATAGTGCCTGCCATATTCACGGTCGACTATGAGCGGTTCGCGCCCGGGGACGGCGCTGTGGTCGTAGCCGGGGCCGAGCGCAGCCACCTGCTTGTCGAGCATGAGCTGGATGGCGCCGCCCCATTGATACTGCGCATCCGCCTCGCCCTGCCAGTCCCGCATCTTCACAATAAACGGCTCGCAGCCGAAATCCCGTTGAAATCCCTCGCGCACTTCCTGAAACGATTCAGCCGATTGTGCCCTGGCAAACGAGCCCGCATACAGGAAGACAATGGGTTTACCGTCAATCCGCGCCCATTTCTCCGGGGGGATCATGCTGAAGAAATCGCGGATACAGGTGTAAAGCCACTCCCGGCCGAACGGCGTCGTGAGGTCGACGTGGTAATCTTCGCCCGCACGGGCGTAACCGTTGAAACGCAGAATGCTCGTGTCGAAGAACATACCAATCCGGGGCGGCTGTTTTCCTTCAGAGAGCAGGGCGTCGTGGGCCTCTACCAGCGGCGGTAATCCAGCGAAACTCCAGCCCGTATACTGACCTGGAACGCCCCAGAACACCGGCATCAAAAAGTCGATGCCGGCGTCAAGCATGTCTTCCATCTGCATCCGGTGCCACGATGCGCTCCGGTAGCTTAACCCGGTCATGTCCGCGGGGTGGGTGGTCAGCGCATCGGAACCGTCTCCATTCACGATGTGCGCCTTCGATTCTACGTCATACCAGTAGAAGTAGGTGCAGCCGGCCACGGGCTTTCCAAATGCGAACGAATGCGCACCCGCGTGCGCGGCAGCATCGAGGCCGGCGAAGGGTCCTGGCGCCTTGACCGGCAGCGGAGGGAGATCGGCTTCAACGGACAGCGCCGTGCTCGCAGCGACCATCCACAAAACGACAACAATGGCGAGTGAACGCTGAAAGATCATGACGCGCGGGCCTCCCAGACAGCTGATTATGGCTTGTGTCAACGCGCTGTACCGCAAACCCGTGCGGCAGCCGCGCCATTGTAACGAATTCGGGATGCCCTGCTCGAAAAGTGGAAGGCCCCGCCGCATGAAGCAGGCGGGGCCTCGTCCTCCCCATCACCACGTCCCGGGAATTGATCACCCTCCCCCGAACACCAGTGCATCGCTGGGCGCTGACGATACCAGGCCCGCGTTGTCTTCAGCTTGCACGAAAAAGAAATAGGCGTCATCACCGGACATCTGGTTGAAGCTGAACGAACCATCTGCTCCGGTGCTGCGCAATCCGCTGTCCCGCCACACGCCGCCGTACCCTTTTTTGAACCAGAGGCGGACCTGCTTCAGGCCGCTGCCGTCATCGCTCGCGCCGCTGTACGTCACCGTGATGGGCCCCTGGCGGGAATACTCCGGTGACGCCATGTTGCCCGGGTTGGGCGGGGTGGTATCGTAGATAGTCTGTGTATCTCCGCCGCCCGATTGTGGGGCCGGGGTCAGCATGCCCTGGGTATTTTCAGCCTGCAGCGCGAAGTAGTAAGTTTCGTCGCCGGAAAGTGCATTAAAAGCAAACTGGCCGGACGTGCCGGACGCGCTGAGGCCGCTGTTTGTCCAGGTTCCGGACAGGCCCTTCTTGTACCACAGACGGACAGACTTGATGGCGCTGCCCTCAGCCCGCGCGCCGGAATAGGTGACCGTAATGGGCGCCGCCTTGGCGTATTGCGGCGAGGATGCGGTTCCCGGGCTGAACCGTGTGTCGAAGACGGTGCGGGCGGCGCCGTCACCCGATGGAGCCGCCGTGATGTTGCCGGCTTTGTCTTCCACACGCAGGGCGAAGTAATAGGTGTCGTCGCCGGTCATCCCATTAAAGGCAAAGGAGCCTGCGGTGGCACTCGACGCAAGTCCGGAGTTTTGCCAGGCGGCGTTGCCTTTTTTGAACCACAGGGACACTGTTTTCACACCGCTCCGGTCGTCCTGGACGCCGCTGTAGATGACGGAGATTGGCGGCGCACTTTCGTGAGAGGGAGCAGACAGGGTCCCGAGCGAAGGCGCCACGGTGTCGTAGATCGTGGCGGCCTGCCCTGCACCGGCGGGAAGCGGGGACAGGTTGCCCGCGTTATCTTCCACACGCAGGGCATATTCGTAGGTGCCGTTCTGACTGGGGCTGCTGTCGAACGCGCCCGAGGCGGATGTCAGGGTCAAATTTGAATTCTGCCAGGCCCCGCCGTCTTTGCGGAACCAGAAGTAGACTTTTTTGAGCCCGCTGCCGTTCCCGTCAGATACGCCGCTGTAGGAGACCTTGATGGGCGTGGCTTTCGCGTATTGCGGCGCGGTCACCGTGCTGACGGCAGGCGGCGTCGTATCAAAGAGACATGGCGCGCCGGCGCCAGAAGGTGCAGGCGACATATTGCCAGCGTTATCCTCCGCGCGCAGGGCAAACTCGTAACGTCCGTCGCCCGCGGAGGGGGTGTATGAAAAGCTGCCCGACGCCTGAGTGCTGGACAGACCGGTGCTCAGCCATGAACCTCCGTTCACTTTGGCCCACAAAACGACACGCTTGAGCCCGCTTCCTCCCTCATCCTGCACTCCGGAATACGTGATGCGGATGGGCGATGTCTTCGTGACGGCCGGAACATTCAAAGCGCCCGTCGTTGGCGCAATTGTATCCTGGGGCACATTACTGAAGACCGTCGCCGCCTGGCCGGCGCCTGAAGGAAGCGGCGAGACGTTGCCCACGTTGTCCTCGGCACAGATGGCAAAATAATACGTCTGGGCGCCGGGATCGCTGACAATATAGCTGAACGAGCCCGACGCACCGGCCTGCTTCAAGCCCGTAGGCGCCCATGTGCCTGCAGAACCCTTCTTAACCCAGAGTTCCACAGACTTCAATCCGCTCCCGTCCGGCTCATCGGCCGCCCCCGTGTAGGACACGGCGATCGGGCTTACCGAGGCAGACGCCGGGGCCGTCAGTACGCCGGGGTTTGGCGCGGTGGTGTCCGTCGGCGCCCCGCTGATGAAATAGGTGCTCGTCGCACCCGGCCCAACCGGCGCGAGCGAGGTGTTGCCCGCTGCGTCCACCGCCTGCGTCGCGAAATAGTACCGGCCGCCCCCGCGAGTCGCGGCGTAGGAAAATGTGCCCGATGCACCTGAAGCCCGCAAGCCCGTATCCGCCCAGGATTCGTTATTGAACCGCACCCAGAGCCGCACTTCACGCAGGTTCGACCCGCTGGTGGATGCCACCCGGTCGTACGGCACCGGGATCGGGCTGGTCTTTGCGGCCGCAGGCGATTGGGCCCATCCCGGTACCGGCAAATTTGGATTCGTGTAGACTTGCGTGGCCTGATCGTTGCCGGTCAAAGAACGCCACTGCGCCAGCGTGTAGAACGTCGGTGACGCCGTCCGGCGGATAAACTGCGGCGCCGTGCCATTCGAACAATAAATCAGGTTGTTTTCGGAGGAAAGGCATGCAAGGCTCGCCTCGGCTTCCGGCACGCACATGAACTTGACGTTGGCATCCCTGGTTCGGAAGACGTTTCGCGCGACAACAAGCCCGGTATGCGGCCCGTGGGTGGAATTGTATAAACCGAGCATGCCCTTGGCGCCGGAGGCAAGTGAGCCGGTATACTCGAACGTGTTATCAACGATTTGCACGTCGTTCAAAGGCCGCCGCGACCAGGTCGGATCAAAATCAAGGCAGAAAAACGCTTTGCCGTTTTGGTATGGGTCGATCGTCGTAAACGTGTTTTTTCGGACGATGACATGATCCCAGGCGGCGATCGTCGCAAACACCTCGGAATCCGTCACGGTGTTGTTTTCGAATACCAGCCATTCGCCGAAGCGATCAGAATTGGGCGTATTGGGGGAGAAATTGAGAAGACAATAGTTGTACCGTTTGCCGCCGCCATTGTGTGCAGCGGTATCCGACAGAGGATCGATCCAGCCTTCGAACCGATTGTTCGACACCCAACAGTTCGATGCGGGATAGTCCGTGCCTGCCCCGCTGATTCGTAATGCAGTTCGCCCAAAGGCGGTGCGGCTGAACGTGTTGCCGTCGATGACTCCCTCCATGATATTCTCACAATAGGCGATGTGATTGCCGGAATAATCGTAGGTGCCCCCAAGGATAGCGACGCGCCTCGCTATGCAATAGATGTGTGTCACCTGTGAATTGTAGGAGGTGCACCTATCCAGAAAATACCCCGACGCCATGTTCGGGCCTATCACCGAGTTGACAAGCCACCCCTGATTGAAATCCTTGATATCGACGCGCAGAAACGTGACCGTAGTGCCGCCTCCCGGAGCCACCCAGAAAAGGACAGGGTTCCCCCCCGCCGGGGTGCAGCGGAATTCCAAATCCGCGAAGGAAATAAAACGTGTGCCCAGCCCCTGATTGTTGAAGAAACTGCCGCCGCCGGCGCCTACGGCCCGGATGATCGGTTTGGCTCCGGTCCCATGAGCACCGAACAGATAGCCATACCCGGCCTTCCAATGGGCGATCACGACCGAGTCGCTCGCAAAATCGAAGGTCTGGCCGCGTTTGAAGAGAATTTGGTCGCCCGGTTTGTAGCGAGACACAGCCATCCCGGCAAACGCATGCGTCGCCGTCCGCCACGCCGCGGCGCCCGGCCCCGTTCCGGCATTGGCGTCATTGCCCAGTTGAGAATCCACGTAGTACGTGGTGCCGTCACGTTGCAGCACCTTGATATCCACGGTGGAGGCTGCGGAATAGCCGTTGGAATCGGTCACGGTGAGCGTAGCCCGATAATTCCCTGGAGTCTCATAGACGTGCGCCGCGTTGAACCCGGAAAACGGCGCGCTGCCGTCACCGAAATTCCACATATAGGAGACGATATCGGCGCGGGGTTCAGATTTCCATCCCTCAAAAAAGACGGCTAGCGGAGCATAATATGAGCGGAGCGCGGCCGAGTACGGCGGCCTCGAATCCATATCTGCCGGCCCATTGATCTCAATCACTGCTGTGAGAGCGCTGGCGGCTGGGGCAAGGGCCAGCAAGAACAAGAGGGTAAGAGCGGATAGCAGTTTTGGCATGTATTTGAAACCTCATCGTGGATTGGACACATGCACTGGATCAAAGGCTTAAATATATCACGTATGCGGCGGGCCTTCACACTGGCCCTCTGAGAACAAACGCAAGGGGTATGCCAACGGCCATAGCGCACCCTCCGCCCGCTCGAGCAGCCCTAATCGTTGCATTGGAACACACTCTCGCACCAATTGCGGCGATCTTGTAATTTGCCGTCCGCCCTGTCCAGCCGTCCGAAATTGGTCAAACTGACACATTCCGCCGGGAGCATGGCACCCGGCTGCACTGGGATTCCGGCGGGAAAGCGCTCCGTCTTGCGCGCCCGGCATTGGGTAAGCCACAGGCCGGGTGGCGTCTCATCACGCGCTCTTCTGGTTTTCCTGAGGCAAGCCGTTTGTTCGCTGAAGATTCCGGGCGGGTTGCCGTTGCAACGGCCGGACCTTGCGGAGTCCCGCCAACCCCCCGGCGGTGACCATGTAGATCGGATTAAACATCGAGTTGGGTATGCAGTCGGCCGCCCAGAGACAGCAGATCAGCGCACCCACGGTAGCGGCCGCCGCAGACGGGTGCATCCAGAACCGCGGCGGGATCCGGTTGGTAAGCATGACGACCGGCACGAGCATGGTGCCGAGGAATGCCGCTATACCGATGACTCCGTTGGTACCGAAGATGATCACCCAGAGTCCGTCCGTGATGCTCGCGTCGCGTCCCCAATCGTCTTTGACGCGGTTTCGTCCCCAGCCGCCCCAGCCGAGCAAAGGCCGCTGGCGCGCCTTGGCGGCGAGCGCGTTTTCGTTGGCGATACGCGTTTCGAGCGAGCTGGCGCGCTCCGAGCCAAACGCATCATCAGCGAGGCGGATCAGGTCCTGGCCGTCCCACAGGCCGCCGCCCCGGAGCACCACATAGGCGATGACGAACAGCGCGGTGGCGACGACGGGAAGGGGATTTCTGGCGTAGCGCATGAAGAACAGCGCGCCGATGCCGGCCAGCATCAAGACCTGGGCGCCCGTGGATCGGCTCAGCAGAGTCGTCACTGCCAGGGCGCCGACGGGCACCGCGATGGGCAGCTTCAGGAGCGTCTTTTTCGCACCGGACAGCCACAGGGCGCAGCCGCAAAGCGCGCTCATGCCCATGAACATGACGGTCATGAGTCCATGCCGCATGAAAACCACGGGCCGGTAGCCGCCGCCCCGGTACGCCTGAACGAAGGCGCTCGGATTGAATCCGTAGATGTGGTAATGAAGGTTGGGGCTCATGCGCATCTCCCAGAGGCAGAACGGCAGATAGACAAGCCCTGCGATGAAAAACCCCAGGATCAACTCGCGCATTCCCTGGAGATCGCTGAAATACAGCCTGCCCACGAGATACGGAAGGACCCAGGAGGCAAAGGCGCCTGTCATGGCGGAAAAACCGTCGTAGGCCCCAAGGCCGTTCGAGATGGACGAGAAAAACGGCACGATGGACAGAGTCAGCGGGAACAGGTCTATCCAGCACGGGCGAAACCGACGGAATCGATCCATATCGAAGACCAGCGTGGCCGCAAAAATACCAACGCAGATGGCCATCGCTTTGTTGTATTCGGGGAAATACTGGATCTGAAACCCGGCATTGGGAAGAAACATCCATCCGCCCAAAAAGCCTGCCAGCGCGGCCCGCCGTCCGGGCAACAGGGCAAAAAGGATGAATATCACCGGAATGCATCCCAGCAGTACGACGGGGACCAGACTGTTGCCCTGAGGCATGACCAGCATTGCGATGCCCTTTGCCGTTAATCGGATGGCCCATCAGCGGGCGAGCCGTTCTCTCCAAACCCCATTGTAGGGGCCTGGCCGCAATTCGCGCAAAAACACGGAGCGCCGGCAGTACTCAGCGCCTGTTCACCCCAGAATAAGATGCTTGCACCAGAGTCCCGCCGTAAGCATGATGGCCGAGGCCGCCACGCCCAGCGCATCCAGCCAGGGCACCCATACCCCGTACTTGCGGCCCAGGAGCGACAGGAAGGGATAATGCAGCGCAGGCGCGAGCACTATGCCCCAGATGATGCCGTCGCTGCCGTTCAGCCAGCCGCCAATGCCCATGGCCAGGAGAAGCATCGCTGAACGGCTCAACATTGTCAGAAAATGCCGGAACGAGTCGCCTACAGCCAGGAACACCACTTCAACCGGCGCGGCCATGCCCGACAGAATGGACCCGCAGGCCAGCATTTGAAGCAGGCGCCCCGCAGACCAGTACTCCGGCTGGTAGACAATGCGGATGAATTCCGGACCGGCCAGCACCATGCCCCAGAGCACGGGCAGGGTGACGGACATAAGCAGCAGCCGGATACGCGTCGAATGCCTCCGCAGCGCTCCGGGCCGCTCCCGGGCCATTTCCGCATAGACGGGAAAAAGAACACGGTTGGACAGGGAGCGCAGCAGGTCTACGATGGAGCTGGCAAACATGTACGCGATGCCGTACACGCCGAGCATGCCGACATCGAGAAAGCGCGCGAGCACCGTGCGATCCAGGTTGTTGGCCAGAAAGGTGAGCAGGGAACTCACAAAGATCCATTTGCCGAAGTGGATAAGCTGGTGGGCGTATTCTTTTCGCCAGGCGAAGCCCATTCGCGGGCCGGGAATCTGATACGTGAGCAGAGTGTGGAAAACCATGGCGGCGAGGTTTCCGACCACCAATGCCCAGACGCCCATCCAGTAGAATGAGTCGTCGAACTGAATCTGGCGCCAGTCGCCGCCCGCGGAAAACGTCACGAACATGGCGTTAAGCGTCCGGACTTCCGCATAGATGCGCCAGGCGAGCGCACCCGCCATGCTTACCATCAAGCCCGCCACCTGCGTGATAACGGAAAGCTGGATTTGCAGCGGCACGTTCACATGGCGGTGCAGCAGATGCAGGTTTGTGGAGTCGAGGCTGACGATCAGCAGGTTCAGGCCTGCGACGGGCAGGAAGTACCGCAGCGCGGGCTGGTTGAAATACCAGGCGGCGGGAAGTGTGAACGCCAGGGCGCCAAGCCAGAGGCCCAGTCCGCGCAGCAGTTGCAGCGTCCAGGCGGTGCGAAGAAATTCGGGGTCCTCGGCCTTGGGATTCTGCACGATGCTGGGCGCGATGCCGAGGTCGGTGAGCATCGCAAGCCCCTGCAGATAGATGTTTATCATGACCATCAGGCCAAAGGCTTCACGAAACAGCAGGCGGGTCAAAACGATATTGCCGCCGAGCCGGATGGTCTGCGTGATGCCGTAGCCGGCAAACGTCCAGACGGAACCGCGAATCGTGAGACGCTTCAGAGAACGCGGGCGCGCTTGCGGCGCGCCGGCAGCCTCAGCGTCATGAGAGGGCCCGGAGGCCGGGTCATCAGCAGGCATGCCGTCTCCCCTGGTTCAGCGCCGTGACAAATTCAACTAGAGTGTACGGCATGCCAGTCTTTTCTCCTCCCCGTGCCGGGGCATCCGGTGCGCGTCGGTTTTTTGAGTTCAAACCGCTTTTCGCGGCACTTGGAATTCCGGCGGCTCAATCAAGCCGGACGTTTACTCTTCTTCGCCGCCGGGCTCGAGGTCTTCGCTCCCGTTTTCCCCGATATCATCTTCTGGGATGTCCAGATCGCTGGCCGGGTCGCCGGTGATGCGTTCTTCCTTGCTGTCGGCGACAGCCTTGGCCACCGCGCTGACCAGGGCGCCGGGGCTCGGCGACATCACCTTGACGCCCTGCGTATTGCGCCCGATGGTGCGGATGTCTTTCACGCCGCAGCGCATGACAATCCCGTCGGTACTCACGGTAACAATTTCATCATAATCATCGACCGTCAACATGCCAACCACCCGGCCATTGCGTTCGGAGGTTTTGATATTGATGATGCCCTGGCCACCGCGGTGTTGAAGCCGGTATTCGCCGACTTTGGTGCGTTTACCGTATCCGTGCTCGGTTACGGTGAGCACCGTGCTTTCATCCTCCGCAATCGACGTCCCGATCACGAAATCGCCTTCCTCCAGCCGGATCCCGACGACGCCCCGCGCGGTGCGTCCCATGGTGCGCACATCTTTTTCGGGGAAACGGATGGCTTTCCCATGGGCGGTGGCGAGCAGGATATTGTCTTCACCGGACGTGATCTGCACGTCGATCAGCTGATCGCCCGGATCGAGGCCAATCGCGATAATGCCGGTGGCCCGCGGATTGCTGAACGCTTTCAGAAGGGTCTTCTTCACCGTGCCGTTTCGAGTCACCATGAAGATGTTCTTGCCTTCTTCCTTGAGGTCGCCCACGGGCAGGCAGGCGGTGATAGTTTCTCCGCCGGACAGGTTGAGCAAATTGACGATCGCGCGTCCGCGCGCTGCGCGGCCGGCTTTCGGCAACTCGTGCACCTTGCGCCAATAGACGCGGCCGGCGTTACTGAAAAAGAGCATGTACTGGTGCGTCGTGGCAATGAACAGATCCCGGACGGAGTCCTCTTCTTTCGTGCCCATGCCAGTGACGCCCTTGCCGCCGCGCCGCTGTTTACGGTAGGTGCTCACGGGCAGGCGCTTGATGTAGCCCGCATTCGACACCGTCACGACCATCGATTCGTCGGCGATCATGTCTTCGAGGCCGATCTCTTCCACTTCGCCGACAATTGCCGTACGCCGCGCATCGCCGTATTTTTCTTTGACTTTCAGGGTCTCTTTGCGAACCTCGGCCTTGATGGTGCGCTCGCTCGAGAGGATGTTTCTGAACCGCTCGATTTCTTTCAGGAGATCAGCGTATTCCTTTTCAAGCTCTTCACGCTCCAGGCCCGTGAGGCGGCGCAGGCGCATGGCGAGGATGGCGTTGGCCTGGACTTCGCTGAACGTGAAGCGTTCGATCAACGCCCGGCTCGCGCTTTCGCTGTCTGCCGAGGCCCGGATGATGGCGATGACTTCGTCGATATGATCGATGGCTTTCAGCAAACCTTCGAGAATGTGTGCGCGTTTTTCGGCTTCGGCCAGGTCAAACCGCGTGCGCCGTTCGACAATTTCAGCACGGTGCTCGATGAAGTAATGCACCATTTCGCGCAGAGACAGCACGCGCGGCGAACCATTCACCAGCGCCAGCAGGTGGATGCTGGCGGTGTCCTGCAGCTGGGTAAACTGAAACAGTTGATTGAGAATCACTTTGGGCTCATCGCCCTTGCGGATCTCGATCACCACGCGCATGCCGTCCTTATCGGACTCGTCACGCAAGTCGGAAATGCCTTCGACTTTTTTCGAGCGCACCAGATTGGCGATGTTCTCTATCAGGCGCGCCTTATTGACCTGGTAGGGAATCTCGGTAACAACGAGACTCTCTTTACCGGTCTTTTCGTTGGTTTCGACATTGACGTGCGCCCGGACGCGCACCTGGCCGCGGCCGGAGAGATAGGCTTTCTTGATGCCCTCGCGGCCGCAGATGATGCCGCCGGTAGGGAAATCCGGCCCTTTCACAAACTGGAGCAGATCTTTCGTAGTGGCCTCTGGATGGTCAATCAAATGCACCACAGCGTCGCAGACTTCGGTGAGATTGTGCGGGGGGCAACTCGTGGCCATCCCCACCGCAATACCGTAGGAGCCATTCACCAGCAGGTTCGGTATCGCCGACGGCAAAACCTGCGGTTCCTGGAGGCGTCCGTCGTAGTTGGGCGTGGTATTGACGGTCTCTTTTTCGATATCGCCCAGCATTTCGGCGCAGATGGCCGCCATGCGCGCCTCGGTATAGCGCATGGCCGCGGGGCTGTCTCCGTCGACGGAACCGAAATTGCCTTGCCCCTGGATCAGCGCATAGCGCATGTTCCAGGGTTGCGCCAGACGTACCAGGGCATCGTAAATGGCGGAGTCGCCGTGGGGGTGGTATTTTCCCATCGTGTCGCCGACCACGGCGGCGCATTTCCGGAAGCCCCGGTTGTGCACCAGTCCCAGTTCGTGCATGGTGAACAAGATGCGGCGATGGACCGGCTTCAGACCGTCGCGGACGTCGGGCAGGGCGCGGCTGACGATGACGCTCATGGAATAATCCATGAACGAGTTCTTCATTTCGTTTTCGATGGCAATGGGGACAATTTTTTCGTTGCGTGTATACATCGTTTTCCTCAACTATCCGCCAGGAACGCCGGGGTTTCTCCCGCCAGGCACGTCACGGGGCAGGCAGCGCCGGGCGCAGGCAATTACGTATCCACATTGCGCACTTCGGCAGCATATTTCTCGATAAAGGCCTTGCGCGGCTCAACCAGATCCCCCATCAGGGTGACGAACATGTCATCGGCCGCGGTTTCATCTTCCGCTTCGACCCGAAGCACGGTCCGGCTGTCGGGATTCATGGTGGTTTCCATGAGCTGGTCGGGATTCATTTCGCCCAGGCCCTTGTACCGTTGGATTGTCAGGCCTTTTTTGGCGAGTTCGAGCAAGTGGTCCCGGAGGCTCAGCAGGTCGTTGGTTTCGAAGGGTTCGCCCTCCTTGATTGGCTCAACCCGGAACGGTGGATTGCCGATTTCGCTCAGTGGTTCCTTCCCCGACAGGAGAGCGGAGAACTCGTGGCTGCGCATAAACGCGATGTCGACCTGCCCTTTCTGGCGTTTCGGCTTCGTCTTGCCGTTTTCATCGCCATTCTGGGGCAACTCGCCCTGAACCTGGCCCGTATCGATGATTTCCAGGTCGCCAAACAAATCGTTCTTTTCCGTGGGAGACAGCGTGGCCGGATTCATCCATTTCTCCCGGGGAAGCAGCATCGCCTTCTCGACGGCTTCGCGGCTGGCGCCATAGACGCGGTTGAGGCGCGAGAGCAGGTTTTCGCGCTCGAGCGCAGCACGCAGCGCTTTCCGGAGCGTTTTCAAGGTCACCTTGCTCGACCGGGGACTCCCGTTCGCCGCTAAAACGCTCACTTCGTCGAGAATGTTCTCGAGCAGGAATTGTTCCATCTGGTCCTCGGTATTGATGTACTGGACCTTCTTGCCGCGTTTGACCTGGTACAAAGGCGGCTGCGCAATATAGAGGTGGCCGCGCTTGATCAGTTCGGGCATCTGCCGGAAGAAGAACGTGAGCAGCAGCGTCCGGATGTGCGCGCCGTCGACGTCCGCGTCGGTCATGATAATGACCTTGTGATAGCGCAGGTTTTCGGTTTTGAATTCGTCCTTGCCGAATCCCACGCCGATAGCGGTAATCAGCGCCCGGATTTCCGCGTTGCTGAGCATTCGGTCGGCCCGTGCCTTCTCGACATTCAGGATCTTGCCGCGCAGGGGCAGGATGGCCTGGTAACGGCGATCACGGCCTTGTTTCGCAGATCCTCCGGCGCTGTCGCCCTCGACAATGAACAACTCGCACAAGGCGGGGTCCTTCTCGGAGCAGTCCGCCAGTTTTCCCGGAAGGGCGCTATTATCGAGCGCGCCCTTGCGGCGGGTGAGCTCGCGGGCCTTTCGCGCGGCCTCGCGTGCCCGGGCGGCCTCGATCGTCTTGCCGATGATGCGGTTGGCGATGGTGGGGTTTTCCTCGAAAAAGGTCTGCAACCCTTCATAGACCATGGAGTTCACGATGCCCTGGACTTCGCTGTTGCCCAGTTTCATTTTGGTCTGGCCTTCAAACTGCGGATTGGGCACGCGCACGGAGACGATGGCCGTCAAGCCTTCCCGGGCATCATCGCCCGAGATGTTCATGTCGGCCTTTTTGTTCGAATTGTTTTTGCGCGCATAATCGTTGAGGGCCTTGGTCAGCGCGGCGCGGAATCCGCTCAGGTGGGTGCCGCCTTCGTGGGTATTGATGTTGTTCGCGAAGCTGGACACGGTTTCGGTATAGGCCGTGGTGTACTGCAGGGCAATTTCGCACTGCAGCCGGTCTCGTTCGGCTTCGAAATAGATGGGCTTGCGGTGGAGCGTCTCGCGATTCCGGTTCAGGTACTCCACGTATTCAATGATGCCGCCCTTGTACTGCATCTTGAGGGCTTCATCATCGGTGCGCTCGTCTTCAAAGGTGATTTTCAAGCCTTTGTTCAGAAAGGCCAGCTCGCGCAGGCGGCCCAGGAGCGTGTCGGCATTGTATTCCGCCACCTCGAAGATTTCCGGATCGGGCCGGAAGGTCACCCGCGTTCCCGTAGACTTGGTTCGCGCCCGCTTCTCCAGCTTCCCCTGGGGCACGCCCTGCCGGAAGCTCATCACATGTGAAAACCCGTCGCGCTTGACCTCCACTTCGCACCATTCCGACAGCGCGTTTACACACGAAACACCCACGCCGTGGAGCCCGCCGGATACCTTGTAGTTCGAGTTGTCGAATTTTCCCCCGGCGTGCAGAGTCGTCATTACGACTTCCAGAGCGGATTTATTGCGGTACTTGGGGTGATTGTCTACCGGAATGCCGCGTCCGTCATCGACAACGCTCACGCTGTTGTCTATGTGGATCGTCACACTGATCTGGGTACAACTGCCGTTCAGCGCCTCATCGATGCTGTTGTCGACCACCTCATAAACCAGGTGATGCAACCCGCGGACGTTGGTATCTCCGATATACATCGCGGGCCGTTTTCGGACCGCTTGCAGTCCTTCCAGCACCTGAATGGTTCCAGCGCCGTAACTCTCTTTCGCCATTGAACTTACCTCACAAATTGGGAACATGGCCGGAGGCCGGAATTTCGTCGCGGTATTCTATCAAAACAGGACCGAAAAATCAAAGAAATACGCAACATTTTGCGTTTGAAGGCCGGCGTCTACACGCCATCTTGTGAGTCCGCCGGTTCCTCGCCTTCGGAGAGCACAAGAAAGATGTCGGAGATGAGCTCATGGCCGGCCATTCGGTTGATCCGGCCGATGAGGCGCCACTTCTGGAAGGCGAAGGTGTGCATCCACACGGGGCTGTCGGCTTCGATGTAGAGCGTGTTGTCGCGAATGCCGTGGGGCCGGCCGTGCTCCATGAGATCGGGGCCGGCGATTTCGGGCCAGCGCGACCAGATCTGGGCCAGTTCGAGCTGGCGTCCGAGCTCGGTTTCGCGCTTGAGCTGGGCCAGGACGTCCTGGATGCTGGAGGGATCTTTCTTGCGCGTCACCAGCCTGGCCTCGACGGAATGAAGCACGTCCGGGTCACGCCCGCGTCAAGGCCCCGTTCCGTATCTGGAACAGCGTGCACGCGAGCCCGGAAGGCACGGTGGCCGTGGCCATGCCGGTCGTGGTAATCAGACACTGCGCTTCCTCCGGAATCGCGTTGAACAAACGGCTTGACCGCTGAGCATCCAGTTCAGACAGCACATCATCAAGCATCAATACAGGATACTCGGAAATTCGCTCGCGTACCAATTTCAATTCAGCGAGCTTGAGGGCGAGCGCGACGCTGCGCTGCTGGCCCTGCGACGCAAACTGGCGTGCGGGCCGGCCCTCGACCTTGAGCTCGAAATCATCGCGATGGGGGCCGCGGCTGGTCAACCCGTACCGGCGATCGCGGTCGCGGTTTTCGCGCAGCACCTCGGCGTAGTCCTCGTCGCTTCGGATGTCAGGGAGATAGACCAGTTCGAGCCTCTCCCGTGTTGCGATGGCGTCGTAGGCCGGCGCGGCAAAGTTCGCCAGTTGCTGGCCGAAAAGCAGCCGGCTTCGCACCATGACCGTACCATGGCGGACGAGCTGTTCGTCCCAGGCGTCGAGCAAATCCCCGGTGACCTGGTCTTGTTTCAGCAGCTCGTTGCGCTGCCTCAGCGCCTGGCGATACTGCTGGAGGGCGCGCAAATAGGGCAAGTCGAGCTGGGAGAGGGCCATGTCAAGAAAGCGGCGGCGCACCGATGCGGTTCCCCGCACCAGCTCGGCGTCTTCCGGTGAAAAAAACACGACCGGCAGCCTGCCCAGGATGTCGCTGACCCGGGATTGGCTGACGCCGTTGACTTTGAAACGTTTTTCGCCGCGCCACCAGGTTGCCTCAACAACCACGTTCCGATCCGAGCGCTGTGCAGCCGCGCGGATGCGAAAGCCGTGGCATCCATGCTGTACGAGATCGGTTTCCTGGCTGGTGCGATGGCTCTTGGAGGTGGCAGCGTAAAGCACTGCTTCGAGCAGGGAAGTCTTTCCCTGCGCGTTATCGCCGAAGATGACGTTCAGACCGGGGTCCGGCGCGAAAGTCAGGAGCGGCAGGCATCGAAAGCCCTCGGCGTGCAGTTCGCGCAGGACCATGGCGCACCGGGAACTCACGACATGGCTTCGATGAGTTCTTCCACTTCCGGTATCGAAGCGAAGAAATCGTCCATAATCGCGGGGATTTTCGCGCTTTCGACCCCCAGGAGGGCCCAGGATTGGCTGGTATCACCGGCCACGGCGCCCTCGTACGACGGAAAGCCCGCCTCGATACAGATGGCGTCGGCAACGTTCAGCAGGGCCGCCAGACGGCGCGAATCCTCATTCTCGCAGCGGGACAGGTCATGATGGGCCAGGATCGCTGATGCGATTGACTCCGGCAGGCGCCAGTTCATGGCCAGACGGCCGCCTACTTCCGCATGATCGGCACCGATGATTTCACGTTCCACCTGGTAGGCCGGAACCTTTCGGTCCCGGCTCAACGTTTCCGCCTCCATAAGATCATCAGACAGGTAGTCTTCGAGGATGATTTTGCCGATGTCGTGCAGCAATCCATAGACGAACGCTTCATCGGGCTGCAACGCCAGCGCGACACGGCCCGTACGCAGCACGGCCCGCGCGGCCAATCCGGCAACGATGCTGTGCTGATACAACAGGCCGGCACTGCGGCTGAGCGTATCAAAAACCGTGGCCGTAAGCACCAGGTTGTGGATGACTTTGATTCCAAGAAGGGCTACGGCATGCTCAACCGACGTCACGTGCTCCCGCAAGCCGTACGCCGCGGAATTGGCCAGACGCAGGGTTTTCAGTGCGACTGCGGGGTCCTGGGTGATGGCTTTGCCCACGTCTGACAGAGACGATTCGGGATCATTCAGCAGCTGCACGATCCGGGCCAGGGCGCCCGGAAGGCTGGGCAGCGTGATGATCTCTTCAAGCAGGAATTCAATGTCTCGAGACGTGTTCACGATGCATCCAGAGCTGGCAGGCCGCACTCGCCGAACTGGCGCTCCTGGGCGCATAAAATCGCCACGACGTCGGCGGGCGCCAGCCTTTCCAGGATTGTGGCAAGGGGAAGTGACTCGACCGGTCCCTGTTCCTCATCCTGGAACACGACCAAGGCTCCGCCGGGCGCATTTCGCGGCCCGACCAGCACGACTTGCCCCCGCGCGCCATCGCAAAGAGTGAGCGGACCGACCACGCCGGTCCCTTGCAGTTTCCATCTGCTCAACGGACTAGAAAATGTATTCAGGCTCGAGGACAGCCTCGTAGTTGACGTCGCGATCCGAGAACGGGAAGGTTACTACTTCGAATACGCCCGTACCCGTACGGACAAACGCGCGTGCAGTGCCCAAGACCGGCGCCACTCCGAACAAGTAAGCGAAGGGTTTGCCCTTCTTCAGGTTGCGGTCGAACGTCAGCGGGACTTCCGCCCATCCCAGGAAGACGTTCGAGAGACCGCGGCCCAGCTTGGTCAGAGCTTTTTCCATTCCAGTGGTCGGCGGAAACTCCCCCGTAGGATCATAGACTTGGGCCCACGACGCAGCCGCCGTGATTCCAAGCGCCACCACCAACACGAAAACCATGGATTTCTTCGCGGTTCTGACTGGTGTGCCCACCGGGCGCCCCTCCCGTTCTAACAATTTAACACTTCAGGTGTTGCGCAACTATTCGCAGTCTAACACAGGCCTACGTGCTTGTCAATGTTTTACCGGGTCCGCGTTTTGCCGGGCCTGCCGCTTCAATCCGCAACACCGGGCGTTCATTTCGAAACAAAATGGGTGGGTTTGTCTGAATCCAGCAGCCGGCTGAATTTTCTTATCCTGTTGCCACACAACACGTTGCTTTCAGCTCACTGAAATGGCACGAGGTCTGCGTATTCAGGCAGATGAGGTCAACGACAGAATACAGACCCAACGCGATTGGGTTTGCTCAGATGCAAGGAGGAAGTGACATGGCTCTGGTTCGATGGAAGAATTCAGGAGATTTGTCGCCCTGGTCGGCCTTCAGCGGGCTGCAGGATGAATTGGATCGGTTGGTGGGAGATTTCACGTGTGATTGGAACGCGCTGGGCCGCACCTGGTGCCCCGCGATGGACCTGGTGGAGACGGACGACGCGTTTGTGCTGGAGGCAGACCTGCCGGGCGTGAGCGCAGAGGCGCTTCACATAGAGACTGTCGACAACACCATTACGATCCGCGGAAAGCGCGAGTACAGCCGCAAGGAGACCGACCGCAACGTACACCGGATGGAAAACCGGTACGGCGAATTTCAGCGCACGTTTGACGTGCCCGGTGGATTTGACGGCGAGAAAGTGAAAGCGGAATTGAGCGATGGTGTGTTGCGGGTGACGCTGCCGAAACGCGAGTCAGCCAAGCCCAGGCGCATCGAATTGAGCGTGAACTGACCTGCCCGCAGGGCGAACACATAAGGAGCAAAAGAAAATGACCACAGCAACGGCACAAAAAGTCAGGCAGCACATCATGCCCCGCGTGAACATCGTTGAAGAACCCGAACAGGTGCGCATTGAAGCCGAGCTGGCCGGGGTTGCGAAAGATAACGTGGAGCTCGAGGTCAAAGACGGAGAGCTGACTCTCGTGGCCCACCGGGCCGGCGCAAACGGCAAGGGCGTGTATCTGCTGCGCGAGCGCAATCCAGTCGACTACCGGCGCGTATTCACGCTCAGCAAGGCCATCGACACGAGCGGCATCAGCGCCTCAATGAAAGATGGCGTCATGACCATCACCCTGCCGAAGGTCAAGGCGTATCAACCTCGAACGATCGAGGTGAAATAGAGACAGAATTGTCCCACCCAGTACCCCTCCGCTTCCCCGTGCGGTTCCCCCGCTGCACGGGGAGGCCCTCTTTCGAAGGGCTCTTAATTCCCTGAAACCAGCACCTCCGCGCCTGGAATGTGAGTCCCGGTGCAAATCAAGCGCTGCGCGGGGATTTGAGACGAAGCAGGCCACCGGGTATCATGGCCTCGTTTGGGCAGTTTCACGGAAAACGGGTTGAGCCGTAGTGCGCGCTTCATCCCGCACGGTTCCGCAGCGAACTGCTGTCAAATGGCATAACATCAAGAGATAGCCAAACGATGACCTGCCGCACCACGTTATGCTGCCTGCTGTTCGGCGTTTTCACGATGAGCGCATTCCCCGCGAACGGAGATGACCAGCCGCAATGGGGCGAGCGCCATTCCCGCAACATGATCTCCCACGAAACCGGTCTGCCAAAGCAGTTCGACCTTGCCACAGGTGAAAACATCAAATGGATCGTCCCCTTGGGCAGCGATGTGTACGCGTCGCCGGTTGTTGCTTCGGGCCGCGTGCTGATCGGCGGCAACAACGCGGAGCCGCGCGACCCGCGCCACCAGGGCGACCGCGCGGTGCTGCTCTGCCTGAACGAGGCCGACGGCAGCCTCGTGTGGCAACTGGTGGTGCCCCGGCTTGAAGACGACATCTTCCTGGACTGGCCGAATATCGGCTGGTGCTCGCCCCCCACCGTCGAGGGCAACCGGGCGTACGCGGTGACAAACCGATTCGAGGTGGTCTGTCTCGACCTGAACGGCCTGGCGGACGGCAACGAGGGTCCGTACCTGGATGAAGGCCGGCACATGGCGCCGCGGGATGAGCCCCCCATGGAAGCCGCCGAACTCGACGCGGACATCATCTGGCTGACGGACATGAAAGAAGCCGTGGGCATGTATCCTCATGATGCGGCTCACAGCTCTATCCTGCTCGATGGCCAGCTGCTCTATCTCAACACATGCAACGGGGTCGACAACACGCACCGCGTGATACGCAGGCCCGATGCGCCGAGCCTGATCGTCCTCGACAAAGCGACTGGACGCGTGGTGGCGCAGGATGGCGAGCACATCGGCCCCCGGATATTTCATTCCACCTGGTCGTCGCCCTCTCTGGGGGAAGTGAACGGCCGGCGGCTGGTGTTTTTCGGGGGCGGAGACGGGGTTTGTTACGCATTCACCGCGCTGAACCCGCTCGAGCCGTCTGAGACCTGCCAGACACTGGAACGCGTGTGGCACTTCGATTGCGATCCGGCCGCGCCGAAGGAAAATATACACAGCTACCAGGGCAACCTGCAGGAAAGCCCGAGCAACATCAAGGGCATGCCGGTTTTCTACAACAACCGCATTTATGTCACGGCAGGCGGCGACATCTGGCAGGGCAAAAAGAAGGCCTGCCTTAAGTGCATTGACGCCACGCAGACGGGCGACGTCACCGAAAGCGCCGAGCTTTGGTCCTACCCACTCGAATTGCACGCATGCGCGACGCCCGCCATCGCGGACGGACTGCTCTTCGTGACCGACTGCCGCGGCCTCGTGCATTGCATCGACGCCGAGACCGGCGCGCCTTGTTGGACCCATAAGCTCCGGCGCGACATCTGGGGCTCTACGCTGGTGGCCGACGGCAAGGTCTACGTGGGCTCACAAGGGCGCGACTTCTTCATTTTCGCGGCCTCGAAGGACAAGGAAGTCCTGTTTGCAACGGAATTCGAGGCGCCAATCAACAGCACACCTGTCGCCGCAAACGGCGTACTGTATGTGGCGACGTTGCGGAACCTCTATGCCATTGCGGAGACACCCAGAACGGAATAAACGGCGCTCGGCGCCGGCAGGACAGGAGCTATCTTGCGCAGACAACAACCAATCCCCGGCATCGTACTGGCAGTGCTCTGGTTCCTGGCAAGCGCCATCGCACAGGCCGAGGAGCACTGGCCGCAATGGCGCGGCCCCGCACAGAACAATGTCAGCGATGCGACCGGATTGCCGCTGACCTGGAGCGACACCGACAACATCGTCTGGAAGACTCCGCTTCCCTCCTGGAGCGGCGGGAGCCCCGTGATCTGGGGTGAACGCGTGTTTGTGACGTCCGCATCCAAGTCGGACCGTGCAGCCGGGGAAGGCGATACAAAAGCTGAACGCGATCCCGGCGGCCCCGACCTTCTCCTGCTCTGCATTGCAAAGGCCGACGGGAAGATCCTCTGGGAGCGCACGCTCGATACCGGGAACCAGTTCCGCCAAAAACAGAATGATTCCTCTCCATCTCCCGTAACCGATGGCCAGCACGTGTGGGCCGCCACGGGAACCGGCGCCATCGTTGCATTCGACATGGAGGGTAATCAGCTCTGGAAGACGAACCTTCAACAGATGTATGGCGCCTTCGGCCAGATGTTCGGGTATGCGTCGTCGCCGCTGCTGTACGATGGCAAGCTGATTGTCCAGGTGCTCCACGGTTATACGACCGACGAGCCCTCTTACCTCATGGCCTTCGACGCGGTGACCGGAAACGTGCTGTGGCGCGTTGAGCGCTGGACCGACGCGGAGGTCGAATCCCCTGATGCCTACACCACACCCACCCTGCTTCATCACGAGGGCACAACCCAGATTGTGGTGCTGGGCGGCGATTATGTTACCGGGCACGACCCGCAAACCGGCGAGGAAATATGGCGCGCCGGAGTAACCAACCCCAAAAAGATCACCAATTGCCGCATCATCGCATCGCCCGTGACTGCCGGCGGCATGATCTACGCGCCGACACGCAAACATCCAGTGACTGCCCTGCGTGCCGGCGGCCAGGGGGATATCGCCACCACGCATCTTGCATGGCAATGGACCGAGTTCGGGGGGCCTGATGTACCCACTCCCGCCTGCGACGGCCGGTATTTCTACATGGTCGAGGATCGTGGCGCAGCCACCTGCCTGGACGCCAAGACAGGCGCTGTTATCTGGGGCCCGGAGCGCAGTGCGCGGGGAACCGTGAGCGCTTCACCACTGCTTGCCGACGGAAAGCTTTACTTCACCAATGAAGACGGCGTCACGACGGTGCTTGCGGCAGGGCCGAAGTACGAGGTGCTGGCAACGAATGAGCTGCCGGGTATCTACGTCCTTTCCTCGATGGCTGTTTCGGGTAACCGGCTTTTTCTCCGCACGGCAACGCACTTGTATTGTATTGGCGAGTAGCGGCGCTTATTCGGTGCGGAGCGCGTCAAAATTCTCCCGGCCGATGCCTGCCCGGACGGCGAAGACGATACAGACGATGCCGGTCAGTGCGATCGACGCAAAAATGAGCGCCTGGAGTCCAATGGGAGATGAAGTTCCAGCCGAAGCCGCGGCGGGAAGCATCGCCATGGCCGCTGCCACGCCGCCAATCGCCACACCGGCCCCGAATAGAACCAGGTACTCCATGAGAAACAGCCGGATCAGCGCCTGCTGATCAAAACCTACCGCGCGGAGCATGGCGATTTCGCTGCGACGCTCGAACAAGTTGCGCAACACCACAATCCCCAGAGCCGCGCTGCCCAGCACCATGCCCAGCCCACCGAGCACCAGAAACATCGCGAGATAGGTGGATTCCACGGCATAAAAGCGGAGAAGGCGTTGCGGAGCGGGTTCGGCATCCATGCCTTCCCGTTCAAATGTCTTGTTCAGGGCGGCAGCGATGGCATCCGCCCGATCCGGCGGCGTGTCGACAAGAAAGGCGCGAAATCCGGCCTCGGAGGGAAAAAGGCGGGTAAACCAGGCGTCCGATATAAGAATGGACCCCTGGAATACCGAAACCCGCATGGGCAGGCGTCCCACCAGTCTCACAGTCACTTCGTTGCCGTCATCGTCCCGGTAGATGAGGACATCGCCGTTTTCGATGCCGGTCTTTTTCTGGAGCCCCCACAAGGCGGTGTCGCTATCCCCCACCAGGGCGGGCACGGCGCCGTCGTGCAGCTCAATCGTGAGCAGCGGCCACAAGTCATCCTGTGTGCCTTCCGGCAGGAACGCGCGAAGCGCGGCTAACTCGTCCGGGTTCACGCCCAGGAGCCGGGGTGATTGTGCCCGGTTCAGATTCAGACAGCTGGCATCATCGCCCTCACGCACGCGCAGGGCCACAATGGCCGTGTCCTCCGTTCGAAAGGTGTTGGACGGATTTTCAGGAAGGGGCAGGGTCGTTTCAGCGTACAGTTCAAATCCGCCCGTGCCGGAGGAGCGCTTGTCCGCATTGGCTGTGACGTCCATCCGCATCGACGATACGGCGAGGATCAGAAAAGCGCCCGTGGCGAGCAGTGCCGCAACACTGAGGCTCCGGCCCCGGCGGCGGGCTGCGTTCTCAAACGCCAGCGATCTGAAGGTAAGCCGCTGTATCGAATCCGGCGAACTCATGCGCCTGAGAAACCAACGGAAGGCGCCCACGCCCGCCACAAGAAGAAAGGCGCCCGCCGTGAAAAAGATCAGGGCCACATTGGGCGATTCTGAATTTAGTGCAGATCCAATCAACGCGAGTGCCACCACAAACGACGCCAATGGCAGCAACCAGTCCGGCACGTGACGGCGCCGGGTCATTACTGAGAGGGTCTCTTGTGAAAAATCCATGGTAAGCAGGTCGCGCGGGGCATGATTCGTCTGCCGCCACATGGCAAGGCCGATCGCCGCCAGTGCGCAGAGCAGACTGGCGCCGCCACCGGCCAGGAGACTGCCCGGGGCCGCGTGATAAAGGATGCGGGTATGGGCCACTGCCCCCTGCCAGTAATGGCTCAGACCAAAGATTAAGCCGCGCGTGTACAGGGTGCCTGCTGCCGCACCGATAAGGGCACCGGCAAGCGCGCTCGCCGATGATTCAAAAAGAAAGAGCAGACGCACCTGCAGCGGGCGAAACCCCAGCGCGAGCAGTACTCCCATTTCACCTGCGCGGTGTTGTACTCCGAAGACAAACAGCAGCGCGGTAAGGATGAGCGCGGCGACGATCAGGAAAAAGCTCATGCCCAGAAAGAGTCCGCCCAGGTCGATCGCCTGCTCGACGGCATCGAAGGCCTGTTGCCGCACAGGCAACAGGGTCAAACCGGCCTCGCCGGGCGTCACACGGCGGCAGAGCGCGTCGATAATGGCACTCTCCGAGGTCAAACCGGCATTCAAGCGAACCGCCATCAAATCGCCGTAGCGGTTACCCCACATGGCCTGTCCCGCGGCGAGCGTGCACAAGAATTTGGGCGTGGGCCCGAAATCGTTCCAATAGGCCTCGTTAGCCTCATCGCTGAGCTGATCCTGGTCGAGCGGCATGCCGATGTCCCAGTCTTCGCAGCGTTCGACGTCGGTCAATCCCGGAAATTGAGGCATCAGATCGCGTTCCATCGCCAGTTCCGGCATTTCAACGATACTGTGCACCGAAAACGTGCGGGACCTCTCGACAAACTGGTTCGATGAGGTGAATTCAAAATAGCGCACCACGACTTCGTCGCCCGGTTTTGCGTTCAGCGTGTCCGCGAGCCAGCGGTTGATCACCACCTGGTCGTCGCGCATATCGTCAGGCACCGGTCCGGCTGTGGCAAATGAATACGGAGTCGATCGCGGGCCGCAGGAGATGGAGTTCACGAGATAGGAGAGCGTGCCGCGGGCCCCGGGCAGTGACAGGGCGGCCTCGGCAACTGCTGGGCGCAGGTAGATCCGGTCCGTCTCCAATTGAATCACACCGCCGGTGTGCGTTCGCAGGGTGAGGCCCACCTGTTCCGGGCGCCAGGCCGTTTTCATGGCGTCTTCCAGTGCCGCCTGCTCGACGCCTTCCCCAACGAGAGTCAGATTTATCCGTCCCTCAAGCTCGAGCAGGGTCTGGAGCCAGTCAAGATTAACAAAGGCGTTGTACGGCGCGGTTTGAGCCGGACTGAGGCTGAAGCGGCCCAGCCCGGTGTCGGGCAGTACCGCGCTAATCGTGCACAGCGCGCGCACAGTGGAATCTCCGGCGCGTGAAGAAAGCGGCGCATCTCGTGGAAGAAGCCCCGGCTTGAGGATGCGCAACGCAACATGGTCCCCTGTTTGAACGCCCAGGGCCTCCGCGAGGCGCTCGTTCAGGGCAGCCTCGTGTTCGCCCGGCGATACAGCGGCATTTGGCTCCAGTTCCTCGAATTCGGGTGAAATACCGATCACATTGGCCTGGTTGATCTGCCGTGTATCGCTCCCATCTCCCGCCAGGGCCATGCCGGGCAGGGTCAGTACGGGAACAGCGCGGGCAGGCATCTGTTCGCGCAGACCCGTGACATATGCCTCCGAGAAGAAGCCGCTGCGCGACTCGATGGCATAGTGGATCGAGCCCAGGCGCGCCAACGCATAGGTGCGCAGCGAGTAATCCGCGCTGTCGCCCACCAGAAGCGCGCCGGTAAGGATTGCGGCCGCCAGCGCGATACCCCCGGCGGTGCCCGCGTGCATCCGCCAGTGGAACCGGAGGCCGTTCCACACCAGCCTCAACATGCTCATGCCGCCGGTTCCTCTGGTTTGAGCAGCCCGTCGTGCAATTCGAGAACCCGGTCCATTTGGGCTGCAACCTGCTTCGCATGCGTGACGACCACCAGCGTCATGCCCTCTTCCCGGCTGAGTTCGAGCAGGAGCGCAACGAGCCCCGCCGCAGCCTCCTCGTTGAGCGCGCCCGTCGGCTCGTCGGCCAGCAGCAGTCGCGGCTGGTTGATCAGCGCCCGCACCACAGCGACGCGCTGGCGCTCTCCGCCGGAAAGTTGCCCGGGGCGATGCGCCGCGCGCTCCAGGAGTCCGACGCGTTCGAGCAGGTCCAGCGCGCGCGCCTTCCTGACCTGCGCGCCGTCATTCACGAGCGCAGGCACCAGCACGTTGTCCAGCGCCGTGCATTGGGGCAGGAGATGGTGGGACTGAAATACGAATCCCACGGAGGTGTTTCGGAACCGTGCCAGTTCCTGTGAGTTTAAGCCGCCCAAATCGCGGCCTTCGAAGTAAATCGAGCCGGAACTGGGCGTGTCCAGCGTGCCGATCAGGTTCAGCAGCGTACTTTTGCCGCAACCCGACGGCCCAACCACGGCGACGGACTCCCCCTGCTTCAAATGCAGGCTGACGCCTTTCAAGACATCCAAAGGAGCGGGCGACGCGGGATACGACTTCGTCACGTCGCGCATTTCAAGCAGGACCGCCGACTCATTCATCTCCAGACGCCTCCCGGCCGCCAACTACCGGAACGCGGCCACGGTTCCGTCGTCGCAACCCACAATCACCAGGCCGTCATACACCGCCGGCGCGGTGATCTCGTCACTGACTTCATGGGACCACAGCTTCTCCCCGCCGTCAAGCCGGAGCAGAAGCAGCGTGCCTCTCGAACCCACGACCACCTTGTCTCTGGCGATAACGGGAGAGGTCGCCATGCCACCCGTCTCCACCGTCCACACCGGCGTGCCGGATTCGCGTTCGAGCCCATGGATATCGCCATCGGCGCAGCCAAAGATGACCCGGTGCTCACATACAGCGGGCGTGGTAAAGACCTCGGCCGTGCAATCGGTATTGCGCCAGACGACAGCGCCCGTAGAAGCCGCCGCGCGAAGCACCAGGCCGCTGCGGCTTCCCGAGTACACTTCGTCTCCGAGCACGGCCACTCCTCCGGCAACTTGCGAATCGTTGCCCACCGGGATGTCGCGCAGCCGTTCGCCAGTCTGGCTTGAGAAAATATGCAAAGCCGCCGCGCAACTGCCAAACACTACCGCCTCTCCGCCAATGCCCGGCGAACCGTCGCAGCGTTCGACGCCGATAGACTGCCAAACAGCCTGCCCGGTCTCGAAATCCAGGCAATGAAGTACGCCACTCCCCTGCTCGATGACGTACACCCTCGCGGATGCTGCGCTGCCTTCACCGGAATCCACCAGGGCAATATTCGCCGCTCCGAGAATCGTGCCTTCCAAATCCGCCTGCCACTTCACTGCGCCCGAACCCGCGTCGAGTGCGAACAGGATGCCGTCGAGAGAGCCCGCCAGCACGGTTTCGCGGAAATAGGTCAGAGGGGCATCGATCTGCTGGTACTTTGGCGACCACTGATCCACGGTCGCGCGCGGCATCGAAGTTGACCAGAGTTCGACCCCGTCCGTGTCCACAGCAAACACCGTCCCCCGGGTATTGGCGAAATAGATGCGCCCCGCTCCCGCCACGGGAGTGGTGATAACGGACGCCCCTGCCATAAACCGCCAGGCGGGGGTCAATTCCTCCGGCAGGGAGGCTTCGGCAACTCCGCTCAGTGAAAACCCGCCGTGATACGTGTTCCAGGAGGCCTCCGCCGCCATATCGCGAGCCTTATCCGGCACTGCTGGAGTCTCTGCTGCCGGTTCAGGCGTGGCGGGCGCCGGCGGCACGGGAGCCTCGCGTCCGCAGCCGGGTACACACAGGAAGGCAAGCGCCAGGCCGAAGAACAGGAGCCGGATGCCCGTTTTCATGACTTCACCAGCGATTCGTAGACGGCCAGGACATGTCCCATGGTGACGTCCACGCTGTATTGAGCGAGCACCGCTTCGCGGCCGCGTTGGCCCAGTTCGTGGGCACGATTCCGATCGCTCAAGAGTTCTTCGAGTGCTTTTGTCAGCCCTCCGGGCGCACCCGGCTCATAGAGAATGCCTCCGCCGGTCTTGTTGATGATTTCGGGAAAAGCGCCCACGGCCGGCTGCACAACAGGTACTCCACAGGCCATCGCTTCGAGCATGAACGTGCCAAACGCTTCGCCCCCCGGGACCGGCACTGATACGGCCGACAACGAACGCAGGAACTCGTGACGCGCCGTCCGATCGAAGCGTTCTATGAATTCGACATCATTGTGCAGGTTGCGGCTTCGCAGCGTCGACTGCAGCTGCCTGATGAACGGGGCGTCCTCTGCGGTCTGACCTCCCGTCACGCGCAGCTTCAGGTTAGGGATGGTCCCCGCTTCTTTCAGCTCGATAAACGCCTCCACGAGTTGCCCAAGCCCCAGACTCTCGCACATGCGGGAGAGATATCCAATGGCAGGTGGATCCGCAGGAGCGGAGACCGGTTCAATGCCGTCAAATTCGATACCCACCGGAGCGACGGCCATCTTTTCACGCGGGATGTCCATGCGTTCGGCCATCACACTCGCATACCAGTCGCTGACCGTAATATACCCGTCAACCTCGCGGCCTCGGTCTGACATGGTCTTCCAGCACTGCGTGCCGTGCGGCTCGGGGATCACGTCCAGCCAGGTGTGCTCATCCTGAAGCGTACATACCAGCGGCACCTTCAAGGCGCGTTTCAACTCCGTCGCGACGCCGAGAAGCAACGAATTCGAGGCGTGGATCAGGTCCGGCTTCTCCTGGCCCCGGAGCCATTCCGTCAACCGTTCGATTTCCTTGCGCTGATTGCCCAGCCGGCCCTGGAGCATGGAAAGCGTCATCGGCCCCAACGCTGCGGCGCTGGTTGAGCCCTCACGCGCCGCCGCCTGTTTCAACATCCAGCGGGAATCGAAAATACGGTCGAGCCAGCGCGGCGTCTTGCGAAACAGGCGGAACTTCTGCTGCAGATAGACGTTGATGCCGCCGAAAAACACCGGCACGTGCTGTTCCAGGCCTTCCGCGTCCACCGTCAGCGGCAGGTACATCGGTACCAGCATCACTTCAACGCCGCGTTCGCCCAGCGCGCGCAGCAGTGCGCCGTCGCGCATGCAGTTCTGGCAATAGAAAGTGCCGCCCGTGCCTGGAATTAGTTGTACAACCTTCATGATTCACGTTCCTCCCGGTCACGCCATGCAAACGCCGCCGTGGGGCACGCGTCGATACACTCCTGCGCAGTTTTCGTCAATGCCTCCTCCAGTGAATGCCCCAAAGCAGGTTGGACCCGCGTCTCAAAGCCGCGCTGCACAAATGCCATCCCGTAGGGCTCGCCCCGGACTGCCGTGATTTCAACACAGAGTCCGCAGCGAATGCACTTTCCCAGCTCAAACTGGACAGAACCCGCGATCAGCGGCGCCTCGATCTGGGGGCGCTGCACATCCCGGTAGGCAAATTGCTTCGCGCCGTATTCGCTCGCGTAGCGCCGGAGCTTGCAGGACTCCAGTTTCAGGCAGTCGCAGTGCAGGCAGCGTTTCGCTTCCGCTTCGATGTCGCCGTGCTGGCGGCCCTGCCCCTGAGTCTCGGGCTCCATGCGGTGTGCGGCAAACGCAGCTTTCTCGTGTTCACCCACCTCGACCAGGCGGCAGTCGAACGGTTTCCGCCGCGACGCGGAAGGCTGATCCCGCAGGAAGCGGTCAAGATCATCCCCCACGCTTTTCCCTTCCGCGACCGCATTCACGGCCATCGGAAGCTCGAGCGCGGTGAACACGTGATCCTCGCCTTCCGCGTCTTCCAGATCCTCATCTTCGCAGGCAAGAAGCACGGCGTCAAAGGCCTCCAGCAATTCTTCAACAGGGATGTCCCGGCCCACCTGGCAACGGGTATGCAGCTGGACGCCGAGACTGAGGATGGACTCTATTTCAGCATCCAGCACCGCGCGCGGCAGCTCGGCTTCGTCGAGCTCGCACAAGGATCCGCCGCAACGTTCTTCACGCTCGAACAGAGTACACGCATGCCCCCTGAGAGCGAGCGCCCAGGCCGCGGCCAGTCCCGCCACTCCCCCACCAACAATGGCTACCCGTTTTCCCGTGGATGGGGCCGGTTCAGACGGAGGTCCCTGTGAACGCAGGATATCGTGCGCCAATTGGCGATGCATTTCCTTAATGAGCAGGGGCTCGTCGTACGTCCCCCGGTGGCACCCGCGTTCGCACGGCGCATTGCACACCCAGCCCAGCGTCTCGGGCAGGATGAGCGCGGTTTTTGCCAGCCGCGCCGCACCTTCCCTGTCGCCCGCCCTCACCTTGCGCATCATCAGGGGCACCTCCAGCGCCGCTGGGCAGATGCGGCGGCAGGGGGCCTCGCAGTCGCCCACGTGCTCGCTCAAGAGCAGTTGCAGCACTTCCCTGCGTGCGGCATGAAGGGCCTCGGTTGCGGTCTCAATGACCATCCCCTCTTCTGCCCGGGTTGAACACGACGGAAAGGTCTTGCCAGTCCGTTTGTCTTCGACGACGCAGAGCATGCACGAGGTCTGCGGGCGCAGTCCGGGGACATGGCACAGCGTTGGGATATCGATCCCGGCGAGCGCGGCGGCCTCCAGGACCGTCGCCTCCGGCGGGGCGTCCACGCTGTTGCCGTCTATGGTCAATCGCGGCATCGGATTATTCCACCTTCACCGCATCGACGGGGCAGACTTCATAACAGCCGTTGCAGCGGGTGCACAGGGCCGGGTCGATTTCATGCTGCTGGTAGGGCCGGAACTCGATGGCGCCTGAAGGACAGTTCACGGCGCATTTGGTGCATCCGATGCAATTTTCGGTAATGGAATAGGTGATCAGGCTTTTGCATTTGCCGGCTGGGCACCGCCCTTGCGCGTGGGCCTCGAATTCGTCCCGAAAATACTGCATCGCGGTCAGGACGGGGTTCGGGGCGGTCTTGCCCAACCCGCACAGACTGTTGTCTTTGACGACGCGCGCGAGCGTCTCCAGTTCCGCCAGATCCTTCGGTTCGGCCTTGTCTTCGCAGAGATTCTCGACGATCTCGAGCATGCGCTTCGTGCCCACCCGGCACGGCGTGCATTTTCCGCAGGATTCCAGCTGGGTGAACGACAGAAAATACCGCGTCATGTCGACCATGCAATCGGTCTCGTCAAGGACAACCAGCCCGCCGGATCCCATCATGGCGCCGGCCGTCGCCAGAGCCTCAAAATCCACGGGGGTATCGGCCAGCGCGCGGGGTATGCATCCGCCAGACGGGCCACCCACCTGCACGGCCTTAAACTGTTTTCCGCCCTGAACCCCGCCGCCGATGTCTTCCACGATCTCGCGAATTGTGGTGCCCATCGGCACTTCGATGAGGCCGCCCCGGTTCACTTTGCCCGCCAGGGAGAAGACTTTGGTGCCCCGGCTCTTCGCGGTGCCGAAGGCCGCGAATGCGGCCGCCCCGTGGCGGATGATCCATGGCACCAGCGCGAAAGTCTCCGTGTTGTTCACCAGGGTTGGGTGCCCGTGCAAGCCGGCCACCGCCGGGTAGGGCGGCCGTATGTGCGGCGTCGCACGGCGCCCTTCCATGGCTGCGAGCAAGGCCGTTTCCTCGCCGCAGACAAACGCGCCCGCACCTTCGATGATTTGCATCCGGAAGGCGTGGCCGCTGCCCAGGATATTGTCGCCAAGATATCCCGCCTGCTCAGCGATATGCAGCGCTTCCTCGATACGGGCCAGCGCCAGCGGATACTCCGCGCGGATGTACAGAAATCCCTCGTGCGCGCCGACCGCAACCGACGCAATGATCATTCCCTCAATCACCCGGAACGGATACGACTCCAGGATCATGCGATCCATGAACGCGCCGGGGTCCCCTTCATCGCCGTTGCAGATCACGTATTTGGGCATATCCCCCGCCGCGCGCACGATCTCCCATTTCTGCGCGGTTGGAAACCCCGCTCCGCCTCTGCCGCGAAGACCGCTCTCACGGAGTTCCGCGATGATGGCGTCCGGAGTCAGATGCGCAATCGAGTCGTCTCCGGCAGGTGCAGGCTGCGGCAGGCAGCGGGCAAGCGCTTCAAATCCCCGCAACCGCAGGTATTCACTGAGGTCAACCGGATCGATTTCGCCGCAATACTCCGTGGCCAGCCGCTGTTGCTTGCTCAAAAAAGCCGCAACGGGACGGTCTCGCACATCGATCCCGTGCCGCTCGAGCACAGTCCGCCGCTCGCCCGTATAGAGACGTCTCAGCCAGTGGCCGATGTCTGTGCGGATGCGAACGCTGTGTTTACGCGGCGCGAAGTGCCGGCGCACGATCTCGCCCACATCCTCGGCCTGCACCTTCGCATACAGGCTGGGCGGACGGCCCGGCAAATGTACTTCGAGCAAAGGAGTCTGGTGGCACATGCCCACGCAACTCACCCGTTTGATGCGAACCGACCCTGCGATGGTCTGCAGCGCGTCTTCCAGCGCGACCCGGACCTTCTCGCTGCCGCCCGCAATGCAACAGGAACCCAGGCCGACCCGGATCTCGCCGGCCGCGGGCGCGGATTCGGCCTGGCGCCTGCCCGGAGCCGCTTTTCCGTTGGCTTCGTTTGCGAGAAAGTCTTCCAGCAGATAAGAGACCTTTTCCGACTCGACGTGGCCGTAGGTAACGTGGTCGATCTGCACCGCGGGCGCGAGCGTGCAGCACCCGAGGCAGGCCACGCGCTGCACGGTGAACTGGCCCTGTTTGTCCGTGTCTTCACCCGGGCTCAGGTCAAGCGCCTTGGCGAACGCGTCGAATACCGCGGGCGCCCCTTTCACATGGCACGCCGTGCCGTCGCAGACTCGAATGACGTGTTCGCCCATCGGCCGCCGCCGGAACCGGGTGAAAAACGTCGCGACGCCCTCGATAGTGGCGGGCGTGATCTCGGTAATCTCACAGACCCGGGCGAGGGCGGCGTCGGGAAGGTAGCGGTACCGGTCCTGCAGCGCATGAAGGATCGGGATCACGGCCTCCCTGCCATGTCCGATTTCCGCTACGAGGCGATCGACGTCGTCTATGCAAAATTCAGTGTGCAGCATTGTCTTCAATACACAGGAGGCGGCTCTCAGTACGGACATATATCCGCCCGTCGAGGTATGCCGGTGTCGCGTATACGGGTTCGCCCAAATCCAGCGCGGCGATCGGTTCAAATTCCCGGCCCGCGCGGAATATCTGCATCGTTCCTTTCAGATCGGCGGCGTAGATGCGGTCACCCACCCGGATCGGAGACGAATAAAACCCCTGATCGAATTCGTGAAGCCAGGCTTCCTCGCCCGTGTCCTTGTCCAGGCAGATTATTTCACCCAGCGATGTCGCGATGTAGAAACACTCGTCACAGGACGTGGGACTTGCCACTTCCGGCAGACTGTCCTCCCACTGCCAGATGATTTCGGATTGCACGCCCTCGTTTGAGCTCGTCAAACGGACGGCTGTCGCCATGGCATATTCGTTCCCCACGAACACTACATCGCCGGAGATCGTGGGGGAAGGCGCAACCTCGCCGTCCAGCCCCTTCTGCGTCCACAATAACGAGCCCGTCGCCGGGTCATAGCCATCCACATCGTATTCGGAAGCCAGGAGCAGTTGAAACCCGAACGGAGTCGGCGCGCACGCCGGCGATGCCCAGGAGATCTTCTTTCGCTCTGCAATCCAAACGTCTTCGCCCGTCGCTGCATCGAGGGCGAGCAGGCGGGGCTGTTTGCTGTCGTCGAGCTGGACATACACCCTGCCGGCATATGCAATCAGCGACGATGCGTGGCCGTAGTGATTCTCCGGCACGCCGAGGTTGCGGCCCCAGATCAGGCCGCCGTCAAAATCAAAACACGCGATATCGCCCGTGGCGTAGATCACGCAGGCGCGGTCTCCGAGCAGGGCCATGGTCGGCGCGGCATAGCCGGTATCCTGGGAGACCCGGGGCAGCGTCTCGGGCGTGCCGGGAAATGCGGGCACGGCCTGACGCCACACCAGCTCTCCCGTCTCCGTGTCGTAACAGTAGACTTCGCGCAGTTCTTTGCTTGCTCCGCTGAGAAAGAGGCGGTTATCCCACACCACCGGCGAGTTGAAGCCGCCCTGCGGCGCATCCACAGCCCACCGGATGCCCTCGCCCGCCTCAAGGTTCCAGTTCACGGGCGCCGTGGTGAAATGGGCCACGCCATAGCCACCCGGCCCGCGGAACGATGGCCATTGGGCGAGCATCTCCTCCCAGGTAGGAAAATCTACTGCCTCAGCATCAGACACCGTCTCCGCTTCGGCCGCGCCTTCCGGGGCTTGTTTTTCCAAGTCTGGCGCAGGGATGTCAAAGGGGGTCACATAGGCCGCGGCCAGCGTCACCAGCACGAGCACGACGGCCACTCCGGTGATCAATTCCCGGGACTGCGCAAGAATCCGCCAATACTTCATGGTATCGGGAGTGCCCACGGGGGATGGCAGCACGGGGTTCCACCGTGCGGCCAGGCGGAACGCCACCAGAAACACGATGGCCCCCGCCAGCAAGAGACGGCCGCCCAGCTGCAACTGCGCCTGACTGGTGAAAAACGCTTTGCGTACGAGGAGATCCAGCGTGCGAATCTGTTCAACCAGCGCTTCGTTGTTCCCGGAAGAAGCGGCCAGTTGTTCGCGTAATTTCAACAGCTCTGGGTTGTCCAGCGGATCCGTCGCCTGAATCTGAAGGTAATTAATGATGAGCAACGAGGCCAGAACGAGGGTGAAAAGCCCCGCAACCGCCGCAACGGCCGACGCGATGCGCCATTTCGCCTGGCTCGGCACAAATTCAGGTCTTTTGTTCTGCAACAGCAACTTCATCCTTCTCCACGGGGCAGTACGGGAAACATCGCGCACAACTGACGCAGGCCCGCCGGTCGGTTTCATAATCATCGCGGCAGCCCGCCATCGACAGGCTCGCCAGCGTCACAGCGATCACCAGACCCAGAAATGCGCCACACAGTGCGGTTTTCCACTTGAAATCCGCGCGAATCGCGTGCGCCTCCGCATAGAGTTCATCCTGCGTCTTAACTCCGGCTCGAAACGCCTCGCTCTCAATGGTCATGCCTTGATACCGGCCCGCCTCCTCGCCGGCGATACGCGACGCAAGCTGAACCGTCGGGTGGATTCGCGCGAGCATCGGATACGAGAAGAGCCCGGTCAGCGCGCCGATTGCGATGAGAATCGGGGTCAGGGCAAGCAGCACGCCCAGTTTGCGCGCGCCTTCCTTTGCGGTGAGGGGCGTCTTATCCGGCGTGGGGATATTGATCGCGCCGTAAGGGCACGCGTTTTCGCATAAGCGGCACTGGATGCACTCCCGCGGCGTAATGCTCGCGTGCCATTTTGAGAACCGGCTCATCCAGCCCAGAAGCACGCCGTACGGGCACAAAAACCGGCAATACGGCCGGCCGATGAACAGCCCGGTCAGCAACAGCACCCCGCCCGCCAGGAACATGTTCAGACTCGCCCCCAATCGGAAAAATCCCACGAAGGGGTCGTACCGGCAGATCAGATACCCCGACCCGGTCGAAACGGCCAGAATCGTGAGGGCGAGATAGATATAAGGTACGAAGCCCAGAACCCGGTCCACCGCGCGGGGCAGCATGACCGGACGCACAGCTACTACTTCCTGTATCGCCCCCAGCGGACACACCGCCGCGCAGAATACCCGGCCGAAAAACAGGGCGAATATCAGCGGCAGCAGGAAGAAACTCAGCACGGCGATGGAAACCACTTCCACGCCCAGGATGCCCTCCGCGACGTTTTGCATCGACCCGACAGGGCAGATACAGCCCTGCCGCCAGAATCCGAAATAGGCCAGCGAACAAAGCGTGAGCCCAAACACCGCCGGCCGGGATCGCCGTTTCAACACGAGCCACGCGGCCAGCCCGAGTGCGGCCGCCAGCAGGACGGTATCCCACAGATCATTGGTGCGGCCCGGCATGGGCGTGTGCATTTCGGGATACGTGTATCCGGACTGGAATTCCGGCATGGGAAACCGGAATTCCGCCCACGCAACCCCGCCAAAGAGCGCTGCGGCGGCGAGAACCGGAGTGAGGGTCTTCAGGAGCTTCATTCCTGTGCGTTCCCTCCCTCGGTCCGTGTTTTCAGGAGATAGGCCTCTTCGGCCGGGATGCGCCGGTAGGCGTCGCCCGGACAGGCCTTGGCGATCGCGCACTCGTTGCAGTGCACGCAGAGATCCTGCTTGACCTGGAGATAGAGCGAACTGTTACCGAACAGCGCACAGCCCTTCACGCACTTCCCGCAGCCAACGCACAAGGATTCGTCGATGATGTATTGAAAGAACGGATCCTCGATGAAGGTGCGGCTGATGGCGGACATCGGGCAGAGCTCGTTTTCCGCTCCCGTGGTCCGGGCTTTGGCGCTGGGTTGAAGATAGCCCCCGCACAGGTCGCAATAGCCGCAGATTTGATACGAGTGCACGCATTTGACCGCCGACGGATTGAGCACGCACTCGGTCGCACAGCGCCCGCACTGCACGCATTTCTGGGGATCGATCTGCCAGACCGTCGCGCCGGACGCCGGCGCCGCGGCCTTCCAGAGCGCACCGCCCACGCCAAGGGCCGCCGCAGCCCGTATGAAATCCCGGCGCCGGATTGCTTTGTCCGTGCTCATGGCTTGCCCTCAATACGGCGGCGCGCATCCGGGCACGCCGTATGGATCGGGCATGCGCGGCAGAGGCGCAGGTCCGCACAGGCGCCTGCTTTCCAGCGGCGCCAGGCCAGCAGGCCGCCGGTCCAGCCGAGGCCACCCAGGAGACAGGCCCGGGCGAGTCCGGCAAAGAACTCACGGCGTTCTACACGGGGTCGTTCCATTTCAGGCCGGCTCCTCTATTTTAAATACGCGCACGGTGTTCGACCGCCCATCAACAATCAGTATCCGGTCGTTTGCATCAACGGCCACGTCGAGCAGCGGCATATCCAGCTCCGCAGAGAACGGCCCGCCCGGCGTGCTTCGAAATGCATCGGGGCCGGCAACAAATCCCAGCAGTTTCTGGTCGACTGAATACAGTTTTACCCGGACCAGACCCTTTTCAACGGTGACCATCGTGCCGTCCGAACGGAATGCGATGTGAGCGGGATTGCAGCACCCGCAAAAGCCATCGGGTTCCATGGAAGGCCGGTACCAGGAGGAGACCAGCTCGCCGGTTGCGCGATACTGCTCGAAGCCGTGCCGGCCGGGATTGACCGCCCACAACCCTCCCGCGTTGTCGAACGCAACATCGAAATACGGGCTGGGCACGATCAGACCGGGGATATCCCGGGCGGCGTCTTTTTCTCCAATGCGAGCCAGGAGCTGGCCGCCATAGTCAAAGCGCAGCACGGCGCGGTTTCCCGCATCCGCGACATACACGCTGTCTTCGTCGGCTGCGATCGACGTGACATGACCGCGATCCCCCGGGAGCGGCCAGGAGCCGTCCGATTTACCTGCGGCATCAAGTACGTCAATGCGATCCACCATCCCCAGAAACACCTGGCCGTTGGGCGCGGCGGCTACGCATACCGGTGTGGCCGTGAGGGAACTGCGCGTCTGTTCGGAGCCGTCTAGACCGCAGGTCAGCAGCGTCTTATCGCCCGCGATGAGGATGCGGCCATCCGGAGTGGCCGCGATGGCGCGCAGTCCGGGGATGCCGGGGGCGATCGGCGCGAGCTCGGTGGCGATCAAGCGGCCAGGGTCAACCTGCTCAAATTCGGCGACATCATATCGAAACGATTCCGGCGGGTCAGGACGCCTGCCGCTCGAAGCAAGCCAAACGGCCGCGCCAACCGACACAAAGGCGATGGCCACCCAGACCCACAGGGGAATCACACGATGATTTTCAGCACTCATGGCTACATGGCCTCCCCTGTGGCCGCGCTGGCGTTGATGCACACCATCCGCGTGGAATCCCGCAAGAGCATCCGGGTACCGGCGACCGCAATCGGCCCCCAGGCGTCCTGTCCATCCAACACGCGCACCTGGGCCAGGGCACGGTAGTGTTCGCGGCTCTGCTGCAGCACGGTCAAGATGCCGTCATCGCTGAGGACGTAAAACTTCCCGTCCGCGAGAATGAATGGCCCCAGACCAAAGCGATTGGCCTGGCCGCTGGACCATACTAGAGACCCATCCGGGTCGTAACAGACGAATTGGCCGCGCAACGCGCCCGCATCCTTCGGCATGATAGCATGAAGCAAACCATCGTAATAGATGGGGGACTGCTGTTCGCAGGCCAGCCATTCCGAAGGGCCCCGCTCAAACACGGCCTCCGCCCGGAACGCCCCGCCTTCTTTATGCAATTGGACCATCAGGCTGCCGTTGCCGTAGCCCGCAGTGCAGAACAAACGTCCATCCCCCAACGGCACGGGCGATGGCGCCACCACGTTGGCTTTCCACGGCAGCTCCCAGAGAATCTGCCCCGCATCGGGATCATCCGCGGCGACCCCCACGATCCCGCCGACAGCGCAGTACACAAACATGCGCGTCCCATCGAAGGTCATGGGCATGATCGAGGAATGCGACATGTCCCAGCCCTGGGGATTCGGGGTCTGCCAGACGGTCTCGCCTGTGGTGCACGCAATCGCGGTCAGCAGGACTTCCGGGCCTGCGGGCGCCAGGATGGCCAGCCCGTTGTCGATAATCGGACACTGCCCCGTATACCAGAGCGGCTCGGTCGTGCCGTACTCATCCTGCATCGAAACGCCCCACCGAAAAGCCCCGGTGTCCGCATCCAGGCAGACCACATGGCAGCGCGGCCCAATGGTAAGCACGAAATCATCCGTGACCGCGGGGATCGTGCGCGAAAGACCGTGGTTGCGCTTGATGTTCACGGGATACGAATGCCGCCAGATCTCCTGGCCGTCTTCGAGCGAAAAACACCGAATGGCGTCGGCGCGGGTGGATTCGTCGTAATCCAGCACATAAACCCGCCCATTCAGGACGGCGGGCGCCGCATGCCCTTCCCCCAGCTCAACGGACCACAGAATTTCCGGACCGCTTTCAGGGAAGGTGTCGGTCAGGCGATAGTTATCCTTGCAGATATTGTCGAAATCGGCGCCGCGAAACCGGGGCCAGGCGCCCGGCAGATCCGCGGCAACCCCGTTGAAATCCTGATGCGTTCCCGAAAGATCCGTCGCGATATCCGCGGATGCCGCGCCTTCGGGCCGTCCGTCGCGCCCGGGCAGGCTGACCGTGATGTCGTGCGGGGGACGGCAGGCCAGCCATTGCTGCATCGCAACGAGCGCGGCGGCGGCCGTCACGGCAGCCGCGATGCCCGCGAAAACACGGCTGGCCGTTGCATCTTTCATCCGTTCACCCGAGCCTGGCCTGAACCCCGTGAGCGCCTCACGGGTTCTTCAGATCGAGGCATTTCATCGTTTCCTGATCGCGCAGCAGCAGCCGCCCCTGCGTCAGGGCCATCGGCGACCACATTTTGTTGCCGTTGAATATCTTGGCGTGGGCCAGTTCCTTGTACCCACTGGGAGAGGGATCGATTAAGTGGAGTATGCCGGTTTTTCCGTCCAGCGCGATGATCATGCCGTCGGCCAGGAGCAGGTTGCCGCGTTCAAACTTCGGCAAATCACGCGAATCCCGCGTGCGCCAGCGAAGCTGGCCGTCCAGGGTCATGCAGAGCATGCCATCCGTCCGCGAATTGGTGTTGCTGTTCACATACAGGTGCCCCTCATAAAAGAGCGGCTGGTGAATCTGGCTGCCGCACTCATCGGTCTTGAACAGCTCGGTCACTTCGAAGGCAGCGCCATCGCGCTTGACCTGAATCATCGCGGAACCGGCATCGTATCCCCCCGTGATGAACAGCCGGTCGCCGGGCAGCGGCGTCGGGTAGGGAATCGGGATCTGGCATCCATAGCCGTCATAGGACCACAGGATGCTCCCGTCTTCAAGCGAAATGCCGGCCGTCTGGCCGTAGGCGGCCAGCATTACGGCCTGTTCCACGCCGGCCAACGTGGTCACCACCGGCGTCACATAGCCCACCTGGCCCAGGCTGGGGCTCTTCCACACCAGTTCCCCCGTGTCCTGCCGGAACGCCGCGACAAATGCATCGCTCGCCTGCGGCGCTACAATAACCAGGTCGCGCCACAGACTCGGGGCTTGAGATACCCCCCAGCTGGGCAGCTCGCTGCCGAAATCAGCCAGGATGTTCTTATGCCACACCGGCTGGTGCGTCTTCCGGTCGATGCACAGGAAATCGCCCAGCATCCCGACCGAAAAGACATGCGTTTCAGATACCGTCGGGGGCGTGCGGGAGCCCGTATGGCCCACACTGCCCGGAGCGTCGTATGCATAGTTCCAGCGTTCGGCGCCCGTCATCAGATCCAGGCAGCGGAGCACATCCTGCTTCTCGTCCACACGATCAAGGATGTAGACCTCCCCGTCGCGCACCGCCGGCCCGGCGTAACCCTCGCCCAGCGGAAACGACCAGAGTTCCCTCGGACCGCCCTCGGGCCACGACCGCATCAAGCCTTTTTCGGGCGAAATGCCGTTGCGATCAGGCCCCTGGAACTGCCACCAGTCGGCCCCAGCACCGAAGGCAATCATCAGTCCCGCCAGGATACCGGCAATAGATCGGGTTCGTGGATGCACACAAATCATGACCATGAGACTCCTGTGAATGCGACGGTGCGCTACGCCCTTTGTACGAACAACAAGGCAGGTGGCACTACTGCTGTCCGTGAAATGCTCACATGCCGCATTATGCGGAAATCGGGACGGGGCTTCAACTCGGCGGGGCCCATTCACGCTCTAAGTGCACTCAATGCGATCCTTCGTTTTTGCAGGAAGATTTCATTGGAGGTCCGGTATCCTCGTCATCTTTTTGGTCTGTTGTTTAGTTCATCGACGATTTCCTGGAGTTTTTCTAATGTAGGGGCAGACCCCTGTGTCTGCCCATCCGGATCACATGGGCAACCCCGACGCGGTTGCGTTCCGGAATGTAGGGGCAGACCCCCGTGTCTGCCCATCCGGATAGCACACGCCGCTATTGATCCGTGCGCAGCTTTTCCCAGAACTCGCTGCTCAGCCGCTCGGCTTCCGCGACCTGCTCTGGCGTCATTTGGGGTGTAAAGGCGTCTCTCTGTTCTTCGGCGTTCGATAGACCCTGTGCAGCGGCGATGTTGAACCATTTGTACGATTGGACCAGATCCCTGGGCACGCCTTTGCCGAAAGCATAGAGCATGCCCAAGGCACATTGGGTATTGGCGTCTCCCTGTTCAGCCGCTTTGGTCCACCACATCAGAGCTTCCTGATAGTTCTGCGGCACGCCTTGGCCTTCGTAATAGAGGGCGCCCAAGCTGTTTTGGGCATCGGCATCCCCCTGTTCAGCCGCTTTGGTGAGCCACTTCACAGCTTCCCGATTGTCCTGCGGCACGCCTTGGCCGTTGTCATAGAGCACGCCCAAGTTGTATTGGGCATCGGCAATCCCCTGTTCAGCCGCTTTGGTGTACCACTTCACAGCCTCCTGATAATCCTGCGGCACGCCTTGGCCTTCGTCATAGAGCAAGCCCAAGTGGTATTGGGCTTCGGCATCCCCCTGTTCAGCCGCTTTGGTGTACCACTTCACAGCTTCCCGATAGTCCTGCGGCACGCCTTGGCCTTCGTCATAGAGCAAGCCCAAGTTGTATTGGGCATCGACAATCCCCTGTTCAGCCGCTTTGGTGAGCCACTTCACAGCTTCCCGATTGTCCTGCGGCACGCCTTTGCCGAAGGCATAGAACAAGCCCAAGGCACATTGGGTATTGGCGTCCCCCTGTTCAGCCGCTTTGGTCCACCACTTCAGAGCTTCCTGATAGTCCTGCGGCACGCCTTGGCCTTCGTAATAGAGGGCGCCCAAGCTGTTTTGGGCATCGGTATCCCCCTGTTCAGCCGCTTTGGTGAGCCACTTCACAGCTTCCCGATAGTCCTGTGGCACGCCTTGGCCGTTGTCATAGAGCACGCCCAAGTTGTATTGGGCATCGGCAATCCCTTGTTCAGCCGCCTGGGTGTACAATTTTGGAGCTTTGGGCTTCCTTCTTTTATATGCAGCCTGGCAAGCAACGCCCATCCATATTGAAAGCATCACGCGCCAAGTGCTTTTACAGAGACTGCTTGATGCGGATCCTGTTCACTCGAAGATTTTGTATTGCACGAAACAAAGGCAACCGCGAGCATGAGGCCCAGGGTCAAAGCGAAGAGGATTGCCTTACTCATGTGCTTCATTCCAAGCTGGCTCCTGAAAGGATAGTATGAAAAAATTGATAGTTGGTCAATACAGTGAGATATCGAAAGCGCCCTGGGCAAGGCGTGATGCTGCATTTTCGGGATCGCCACGAGCCTCACGCTCCGGCGCGATGCTGGCCGCGCGGGGGCCGGGCCCGCAGCTGCGGCGGCCAAATCGCGCCCGGGCATTCAGCAATTTCGGCGATTTTGAAAGGGAGTAAAGAAAAACCCCCGGAAACAAGATGTTTCCGGGGGTTTTGAGTGCATGGTGCCGAGAGGGGGGCTCGAACCCCCAAGCCCTTTCGGGCACATGGTCCTTAGCCATGCGTGTCTGCCAGTTCCACCATCTCGGCGAGCAGCTGAAATTATACCGTCAGTGGGGGTGGCCATGCAAACCAGAGCAAGTGGCCTGACGGCCCCGCCAGCTGGGCGCACTGACTATGTGATTCTGCGGGCGTAAGGAAGGCCTGCCCACGATGCCCCAGACGCTATGCCTCCTCCAGGCAGTCGTCGATGACCTCCCAGAGCTCACGGACGCCTTCCCGAGTCTCGGCGGAATAGAAGACGATCAGCGCGTCGTCGTCGAGTTCCAGCGCCTGCCGGATCTGCCGCTCGGCCGGTAAACGGTCGCGCGCGCGAAGCTTGTCGGTCTTGGTGGCGACAATGAGTGCGGGCACGCGGGCTTCGTCGAGCATATCGAGCAGGGTACGGTCGGCATTGTTGGGCTCGTGCCGGGCGTCGACCAGGTGCATCACGAGGCGCAACTGGTCGCGTCCGGTGATGTATTCGGTGATGGATCGTTCCCACGCGATGCGCTCTTTCTTTGAGACTCTGGCGAATCCGTATCCGGGCAGATCGACGAAGTGGACGGCGCCGTTGACGTCGAAGAAATTGATCAGGCGCGTTTTTCCTGGTTTCTTGCTTGTCTTGGCCAGGCCGCGGCGGTTGAGAAGGATGTTTAGCAGGGTCGATTTGCCGACGTTTGAGCGTCCGACAAACGCAAACTCAGGACGCCGCTCAGCGGGGTACTGATCCGGGCGCACTGCGCTGGTGATGAACTCCGCGTGGATGACCTTCATTTCTTCTTCCGCTGCTGGGCAAATGCGGCCGCGAACGCCTCGTCAATGCGTTCCACCAGGACAAAATCCAATTCCCGCTTGACCTCAGCGGGGATGTCCCGCAAATCTTTTTCGTTTTCGCGGGGTAACACGACGGTCTTGATGCCTGCCCGGTGCGCCGCCAGCACTTTTTCTTTGACGCCGCCTACCGGCAGCACGCGGCCGCGCAGCGTGATCTCGCCCGTCATGGCCAGGGCAGGCGCCGGGGCTTTTTTCTTCAGCGCGGAGAGCAGTGAGACGGCAATGGGGATACCGGCCGAGGGCCCGTCTTTGGGGATGGCGCCCTCGGGCACGTGTACGTGCATATCGTACGTCTTCGCGAAGGTCGCTGGAATGCCCAGCTCGGCGGCATGAGCGCGCAGGAAGGTATAGGCCGCCTGGGCCGATTCGCGCATCACTTCGCCGAGCTGCCCCGTCAGCGCGAGTTCGCCTTTGCCGCGAGAGAGGCTCGTCTCGATGTGCAGGATATCCCCGCCGACGGCGGTCCACGCCAGCCCCACCGCCACCCCCACACCGGGCATGGTGTCGGCGCGGTTGCCGAAGTAGTCGGGCGGGCCGAGCAATTCACCCACGCGCTTTTCAGTGACGATCATTTTTCGGTTCTGGCCCTTGTCGACGACGTCCACCGCCACTTTTCGGCACACGCGGGCCACCTGGCGCTCCAGTTCACGCACACCGGCCTCGCGGGTATAGCCCTGGATGATCTTCTGGATGCCTTTCGGCGCGAAGTCGAGCATGCTTTCATCCAGCCCGCACTCTTCCCGCTGTTTGGGCACCAGGAAATCGCGCGCGATTCGCTCTTTCTCGAACGAGGTGTAGCCCGACAGCCGCACCACTTCCATGCGGTCGTGCAGGGGCGCGGGGATCTCGTATTCGTCGTTGGCGGTCGTGACAAAGAAGACTTCCTGCAAATCCACGTCTACTTCGAGATAGTGGTCGCTGAAGGCATGGTTCTGCTCGGGATCCAGCACTTCGAGCAGCGCGGACGACGGATCGCCGCGAAAATCCATGCTCATTTTGTCGATTTCGTCGAGCATGAACACCGGGTTCTTGACGCCGCCGCGAACCAGGCCCTGGATGATGCGGCCCGGCAGCGCGCCCACGTAGGTGCGGCGGTGTCCCCGGATCTCCGCTTCATCGCGAATGCCGCCCAGCGACACGCGGACGAATTTTCGTTTCATGGCGCGCGCGATCGATTTGCCGAGCGACGTCTTCCCTACGCCCGGAGGCCCCACGAGACAGAGGATCGGCCCCTTGGACTTCTTGTTCAGCTTCCGTACCGCCAGAAACTCCAGGATGCGTTCCTTGACCTTCGTCAGACCGTAATGGTCTTCGTCGAGCACGCGGCGGGCTTCGGCGATGTCGATAATATCGCGGCTCCGCCGGCTCCATGGCACGTCCACCAGCCATTCCAGGTAGGTGCGAATAACCCCGCTTTCGGGGCTCATGGACGGCATCCGCTCAAAGCGGCTGTACTCCCGCAGCGCCTTCTGACGCACTTCCTTGGGCATATGCGCTTTATCAATCTGCCTGCGGAGATCGGCGAATTCATCGGCGCCTTCCTCCCGGGTGCCCAGTTCCTGCTGGATCGCCTTCAGCTGCTCGTGCAGATAGTATTCCCGCTGGCTGCGCTCCATCTGGTCCCGTACACGGTCGCGCACCCGGCGCTCAATATCCATCAAGTCGTTTTCACGCATCAACAGGCTTGAAATGTGTTCCAGGCGCAGCGCGGGATCCAGTTCTTCGAGCAATTCCTGCCGTTCCGTCGCGCTCAGCGGCAGGTAGGCGCAGATCAGGTCGGCCAGGGCGGCGGGTTCGGCGATGCCATGAAGTGAACCCACAATTTCCGGCGACACACGCTGGCTGGCATGCGCGTAGTCTTCAAACTGCCGCAACGCCATGCGCATGCGCCCCAGGGTCTCTTCGCCCGCTTCGATCTGGTCGATTTCAACCCGCTCGACCTCCACCTCCACATAGCCGTCCTTTCGGGCGAGTTTCAGCACGCGGCCGCGCGCCATGCCTTCGATGACCACTTTCATGGAGGCGTCGGGCATTCGGAGCGTCTGGAGGATATTTCCGGCCACGCCCACCGTGTGCAGATCTTTGATCCCAGGCGATTCCACCTCGGGGTCGACCTGGGAACACAAGAAGAGCGGCCGGCCCGAGGACAGGCTCTCTTCGACCGCCGCGATGGACGCGGGGCGCCCAACCAGCAGCGGAAGAACCATTTGCGGAAATACCACCACATCTTTCAGCGGCAACAACGGCAAGCGGTCCGTGTTTTCTCGTTTCTTGCGTGCCATACGTGCTTCTTTCGTACTCCTGTGCGGCGAGGCGCCCTCACGATTTCAACGCAATGCCGGAGGGAATGTCAATTCGGCCGCCGCGGGTCCGTCCATGCGCGCACAAAGACCGGCCGGAGGGACAGGGCGCCCCTCCGGCCTCCAAAGGTGATCCTCTCGCGCGAAAACTATGATGAGGTCCGGCGTCTGGCGGGCGGGCCTCAGGCCGAAGCCGATGACGTCCCTTTCTTGGGACGCCCCTCGGCTTCGTGTTCATACACCAAAAGGGGTTCCTCTTTGTTGAGAATAACACCCGGCGTGATGATGCATTCGCGAACATCCTTCCGGGACGGGATTTCAAACATCACATCGAGCATCGCCTGCTCGAGAATACTCCGCAATCCGCGCGCGCCGGTGTCTTTTTCTATCGCGTAATCCGCCACGGCGTCCAGCGTCTCTTCGCTGAAACGGAGCTTCACATTTTCCATCTCAAACAGCTTCTGATACTGTCTGACGATCGCATTTTTCGGCTCGACCAGGATGCGGCGCAGATCTTCTTTGTTCAATTCATGCAGGGTCGCAATCACGGGAATGCGGCCCGAAAACTCGGGGATCATGCCGTATTTGATCAGGTCCTCGGGCTCGACCAGTTCAAGCAGCTCACCGACGCTCCGTTCGCGCCGCGACTGCACATTGGCATTGAACCCCATGACATTCTGACGTGTGCGCCGTTCGATGATCTTCTCGAGCGCATTGAAGGCCCCGCCGCAGATAAACAGGATGTTCGTTGTATCGACCTGAATACACTCCTGTTGCGGGTGTTTCCGTCCGCCCTGGGGAGGAACGCTTGCCACCGAGCCTTCCAGGAGCTTCAGCAGCGCCTGCTGCACCCCTTCGCCGGAGACATCCCGCGTGATCGAGGGGCTGTCTCCTTTGCGGGCGATTTTGTCGATCTCGTCGATATAGACAATGCCGGTCTCTGCGCGGGCCGAATCAAAATCCGCCGCCTGCAACAGCTTCAAAATGACATTCTCGACGTCATCCCCCACGTACCCGGCCTCGGTCAGGGTCGTGGCGTCCACCACGGCAAACGGGACATCCAGCATCTTCGCAAGTGTCTGCGCCAGAAGCGTTTTCCCGCAACCCGACGGGCCAATCAACAGCACATTCGACTTGTGAAGCTCGACCCCGTCAATCTCGCCACCCGACAGAATCCGCTTATAATGGTTGTGGACCGCGACCGACAGAATCCGTTTTGCACGCTCCTGCCCAATCGCATATTGGTCCAGGTAACTGAAAATTTCGTCGGGGCGGGGGACTTTCAGTCCGCGGGAGACGCCTTTGCGGGCCCGGTCCTCGGCGACGATTTCGGAGCAGAGCTGGACACACTCATCGCAGATGTTAACTTCAGGTCCGGCAATGAGTTTGCTTACTTCGTCGTGGCGCTTGCCACAAAAGGAGCAGCTGGGGACATCACCTCGCGTGCGATGTGGAGCCATAAATACCTCCCTTGGAGATGAGACTGTCGACGATGGTTATAGCATTCTCGCGCCGTTTTTGTCAACAGTTTTCTCAGCCAAGGTCTTCGATACTGCGCCTCGCCTCTTCAATTATGCGGAAAATTTGTTTTTTCCGCAACTTTCCCCCGGTATACCTCGCATACTCACCGCAGCCCATACGGCCGGGGGAGGCACAGTCTATGTTTTCTGCGCATACTGCGCATGCAACTCAGGACTTGACAGCGCCGCGGCGGAGGATTTCGTCGACAAGGCCGTAGTCTTTTGCCTCCTGGGCGTCCATGAAGAAATCGCGGTCGCTGTCGCGCCGGATAGTCTCAATGGGCTGGCCGGTATGGTTGGCCAGGATCTCATCAATCATCTCGCTCACGCGGACGATTTCACGGGCCTGGATGTCGATGTCGGACGCTTGCCCGCGCGCGCCGCCCATCGGCTGATGCAGGAGGAATCGGGAATACGGCAGGGCGAAACGCTTTCCCTGCGTGCCGGCCGCCATAAGCAGGGCACCCATGCTGGCCGCCTGGCCCAGGCAGATGCATGACACATCGGGCTTAATGTATTGCATGGTGTCGTAGATTGCCAGACCGGCGGTTACACTGCCGCCGGGCGTATTGATGTAGAGCTGAATGTCTTTGTCCGGGTCTTCCGACTCCAGAAACAACAATTGAGCGATGACGTAATTGGCGACGTGGTCGTCGATGGGAAACCCGAGGAAAACGATGCGTTCTTTGAGCATCTTTGAATAGATGTCGTAGGGCCGCTCTCCGCGGCTCGTATCTTCATAGATCGTAACCGCACGCAAATCCAGAGGGTTTCGGAGGTATTCATTCATCGTTCGCGTTTTCCTGGGCCTTCAGCTCGTCTTCCTTGACTTCTTTGTCCTGCACTTTGGCGTTGGCCATGATGATCGCCAAGGCCTTTGCACGGTACAGGCGGCCTTCCGTGCGGCTGCGGCGGTCGCCTTCTTCCAGGAAACTGGCAACCGCATCGGATTGGACACCCGCGTTCCGGGCAATGGATGCGACCTCCTGTTCGTAATCGTCGTCGGAAATCACAATATTTTCGACATCGCCGATCTTGTTCAGGACTGTGCTCGCCTTGACATCCGCTTCGGCCTCTTCGCGCGCCCGTTTGCGCAGTTCGTCTTCGCGGGCTTCGATATCCGCCATCGGGTGGCCACTGTGGCGCAGGCGAGAAACCTGCTCGCGGTAGATACTGTCGGCCATCTCTTCGAGCAGGCTCTTGGGCAATTCAAATGTACTGGCGTTGATCACGCTTTCGAGCGCACGGTTTTCAGCAATCCGGTTACTCTGCTCGGACGCGCCTTCCTGCATCCGCTCCGCGATCTTTGCCTTCATATCATCGAGGCTTTCATAGCCCGCCTGCTTCGCGAAGTCGTCGTTAAGCTCGGGCAGTTCGCGGCGCTTGAGCTCCTTCACCACAATAGTAAAATCCGCTTTCTTGCCGCGAAGTTCCTCGTTTGGCGTATTTTCAGGCAACGTCACTGTGCAGGAAAGTTCCGCACCCGGGGAACTGCCGAGCAACGCCGCTTCGAATTCCGGGAAGAACCGTTTGGTGCCCAGAATATAGGGATATCCATTCGCTGATCCGCCCGCAAATTCCGCGCCGTCGACCGTGCCTTTGAAATCGATAATGACCTGGTCGCCCTCTGCCGCCTCGCCCTCCTGGAGCGTCTCAAACACGGCGTAGCGCGAACGCAGCCCATCCACGGCTTCCTGCACATCTTTATCGGCGACCTTGACCACGGGCCGTTCTACCGCGATGCCCTTATAGTCGCCCAGCTCGACACGCGGCGCCACCTCAAATTTGAACGTGAAGTCCAGAGGCTCGTCATCTGCGCGCTCTTTCTTCTCTTCCAGGCCGTCTATCTCAGGGATGCCCAGAGGATGCAGCTCTTCCACTTTGATCAGGCGATGGAACGCCGCACTGACGAGTTTCGCATCGACCTCGCCTTTCACGATCTTGCCGAACTTTCGTTCGATGAGTTTCCGGGGCGCCCGGCCAGGACGGAACCCCGGCACTTCGGCCTCCTTCTTCAACTCATCAAACATCTCGGCCGATTTGTGGCTCCGGTTCGCGGGAGGAATGGAGACCTTGACTTCATAGGCACAATCGCCTTTGTAATCGACCTCGAACTGCGGGTCTTCAACGAAGTCTTCCTCGTCCTCCGCATCATCCTGCGCAGCGGGCACTACAGCGGTTTCTTCCGCGGCGGCGTCGGTGCTCTCATCCAGTTCAGACTGTTTTTCGTCGTCGTGTTTTTTTGTTTCTTCTGCCATGGGGTCTTCTCTACCTCTGTCGACATTGCCACTTGGCCTACACGGCGTTTACTTACGGCGATTGGTGGGCGAGGCGGGACTCGAACCCGCACACCTTGCGGCACTGGATCCTAAGTCCAGCGCGTCTGCCAATTCCGCCACTCGCCCCGGAGAACACCCTCTCCGGAGATGCCATTCCATGCCCGGGAGACATTCTAACACGGCATTCCGCCTGAGATATGGCGCCCGACCCGGGATAGAAAAAGATGGGCGGTGCGGCCAAGGCCTCGGCGATTCCCGAAGCGGCGTCCGTGCCCACGCATCAAATCCAAACGCCCATGCTACCACAATAAAATCAAGAATTTCAACACGTTGTCGCATCAATCCCACGCCGCTCAGGCCGCCGGAGCATCGTCAGCCCGGCCGGGTGCGGCATCTCCCGGCCACGGCGAAGGCTCGCCCCAGAAAAGTGCATTGCGGGCCAGACCTGTAGTAAGGTAATCGTTAGAAACCGGAGCGGCACGGCCAACGCAGAGGACTATCGCATGAAAGACTCTGAGCTCAACATCGGTTTGATGCAGCTGGTCTTCCCGATGATGAAGACGGTCGACATGATGAGTCCCGCCCTGGCAAGCCATCATCTGGATGTGGCCTACCTCGCCTTGCGCATCAGTGAGCAGGCGGGCCTGCCCGCGGACGACATCCAGACCATCGTCCTCGCCGGACTGATGCACGATATTGGCGCGTTTTCCCTTGACGAGCGCCTGGACATCCTTGAGTTTGAATATCACCAGCCGGAACGCCATTGCAACGCGGGCTATGAACTGCTCCGGCAGTTCGAGCCGTTCGCCCGGGCCGCCGGCATCATCCGGTTTCATCACCTCCGCTGGAACAACGGAGAAGGCAGCCAGCGCGACGGCGTAGCCGTGCCCCTGGGCAGCCACATCCTCCATCTGGCCGACCGCATCGCGGTGCTGGTGCCTAAAAATATCCACGCCTTGAGCAAAGTCGCCGAGATCTGCAAGAAAATTCAGGAACTTCGCGGGTCGTGGTTTCACCCCGATATGACCGATGCGGCGCTCGCACTGGCCAGGCACGACCACATCTGGCTCGACGTCGTCTCCCACGCGGTCGAACGGCCGCTGATGGAATGCCTTGAAGGATCGCACCGTTTGGCCACCCTGGATGAACTCCTCTCATTTGGAGAACTCGTGTGCCGGCTCATCGACTTCCGCAGCCCGTTTACCGCAACCCATACCAGCGGATTGGCAGCCGCCGCGTCGGCACTCGCGGAGCGCCTGGAATTTGAAGAGCCGCAACAGAAGCTCTTGAAGCTCGCCGCTTACTTCCACGACCTCGGCAAACTGGCCGTCCCGACCGAGGTTCTCGAAAAAGCGGGCCAGTTCACCGACGACGAATGGCACACGATGCGAGCGCACGTGTACTACACGTTTCGCGCGTTGTCATCCCTTCCCGCCCTGGACAAGCTCACGTCCTGGAGCGCCCTCCACCAGGAACGCCTCGACGGGAGCGGCTATCCGTTCGGGTATACCGCCGACCGGCTCCCTCTCGGCGCGCGGGTGCTGGCTGTCGCAGACGTCTTTGTCGCCATCACCGAAGACCGCCCGTACCGCAACGGCATGCCCGAACATGAAGCGCGAACCGTGCTCGCTGACATGGCAGCACGGCGCCAGCTCGATCCTGACATCGTGCGCGCCTTATTCGACGACTTCGGCGCTATCAATACTATCCGCGCCGAAGCCCAGGCCAAAGCACGCGCCGCATTTCAGCGGTTTCGGGAAAATCTGTCGGGCTGCACTAAAGACGACAGTGTGTAGACCCGCTGGATACGCGCGCCCGGTCCGCGCCATCAAAGCCCGCGCTCGTGACCTGCGTTACGGAGTCTGCGACCGGGTATCGCTCTCGTAGAGCCCGATTTCCTCGAATGGTATCGGCGCGAGGCCATGTTCCCGCATGAGCGCCGTGAGAGCCTGCAGATCCAGACGCCCGTCGCCGGTCAGAGCGATCTCGGTTGACGTATCGACATTATCGAGCAAAATCCCGCGTTTGCTGTCGCGGCGAATGAATTCGCCGCAGTTCAGCGCGAGATTACGCGCAAGAATATTGATATCGTGGTCTTCTAGAAGGCGCGCGAGTTCAGGATACCGCTGCACGTAGAGTTCCGAATCTATTTCCGGCGATTCCATGGCATTGCCGACGAAGTCCCGCCAGCGCGCATCCCCCCACGCCGAAAAACTGACGGCCGCCATGCATTCCACAAACACGTTGTTGTCGATAAGATTGTCTTTGCCTCCGTGGATCTGCACGCCGCCGAACCCGGCCTTCCCCGACGAAGTCCGGTGAAACACGTTGCCGCAAATGCGCGTGCCCGATATCGCGTCATCGAGGCGGATGCCCGCCTGCCCGCAATCGGGGGCATCCGCCGGGTTGGTCTGGTTTCCAATATGGTGCCAGTAGTTGTAATGGTAGACATTGCCGCGGAACGTTGCATCGCCCCACATATCGGCGCCGCCTTGATCGTCGGACTCCTGAACCACACGATAGATCTCGTTCAGCTCGATGGTATGGTCGTTGCCGTTGACCCGCATGGCGCTGCTGGCGATGTCATGAAAGCTGTTTCGCGCGACGCGGATGCCCACGCCATTCAGCAGAACCGCCGGGGTATAGGTGTGGTCAATACGAGACAACTCATAAATCTCACAATTTTCGATAAGATGATTCCCGGGCGTCAGGCTTTTGCGGTCGCCGCCGGACACCATCATCCCGCCCCGGCCCATGGAATACACGTTGCACCCCAGCAGCGTGTGTGAATTTCCACCTGCCACGACAATTCCATCACCGGCGCAGCGGCGCACGGTGCAGCCGGCGATGAGGCCGTGGCTGCCACCGCGAATCTCGATGCCGTTCGCGCCGCCCAACTCCCATACCAGCCCCCGGAACGACGTGTGCGACACGTTGTTGGCCTGCACAAACGGGAAGTCGATCAGCGACAGCTCGACGATCGCTTCCGACGGGTTGGCTGGCGGATAGAAATAGAGAATGCCCGCGGCGCGATCCAGGTACCATTCACCAGGCTTATCGATTTCGCTCAACAGATTGAGGGCATAATACGGCGCACCGGCCCGGTACCCGTAGCCGCAATAAGGTTCTTCCAGCACAAATTCATGCCGCTCGGTGTCGATTGAAGCCACCCGCTCGTATGAATCCGCCCAGCCGAAAAACCAGTAGCCGTAAAGCGTGACCTCCGGCTCATCTTTCCATCGCGCGGGGCGCTCGCCTTCATAGAACAGCCGGCCGATCTTGCTGCCTTTCAGACCGTGAATCGAGTGACCATCTTCGACCGCCACGCCAGCCACCTGCACGAATCCTTCGTTGGGCCAGCGGGCCAGCGTCATCGGTTCGCCGTTGAAGAAAAGCTCCACGGTGGGATGCGTCTCAAAACCGAGTCCACTGTTGAAACCGCCCAGGCGCAGAGGTTTCAGGTCGCCGATGCCGTATTGCGCGAGGCGGGTCTGCACCACTTTGCCACGGACTTCCTCGGGCCATTGTGACAAAATTGCCTCATCGGTCACTTTCTCAAACTGGTCAATGCGGATCCCGCCGCGAAACACAGGTGTCTCGCCGCCGACAGCTTCGTAGCGAATCGGAGCCGAAGCTTCCCCGGAATCTTCGGCACTCAACACGAACGTCTGGGAGACCTGATAGTCTCCTCCATGTATCACCACAACCGCGCCGCCATGGGCTAATCGGCCCTCTTTTTTCAGGGCACGCAGCATGTCCCGCGCCCGCTCGAGCGTTGCAAACGGCGCCTCGGCGGTCCCGGAGGCCTCGTCGGAGCCGCCAGGAGCAACATGCAGCACCACGGCCGGCTCAGGCCAGGCAGGGAGTTTCACGCGCTCGGCTATGGGCGGCATGGCGGCGCCGGCCTCGGCGGCCAGGGCCGGAATCGCCAGCCAGGACAAAGTGACGGCAATAGAAAGCACCGGGAGACACCGTTTCATGTGATCAACCCTCCTCTTGCGCGTTGAAAACCGGATAGGACCTACAGGTCCGACGAGGCTCATGAGTCAGTGAAAGACTGCACAGAGATTTCGCCCTATTGAATTGAGTCCGCGCAACATTGTTGCAATTGGACCTCGCGAACTGCAATTCCGGAGATCGCAATCCACTTCAAAAACTCCACCCCCAAATCGGCTGACGCCGATTCACCCCCGCCAGGGACAAGTGCGCCGCATCCGGATTGCAGGGGCGGCCCCCTGTGGCCGCCCATCTCATCGGCACGCGTTGACCTTGACACAGGGCAGGCACAGGAGCCTGCCCTTACACACGCGCTTCGTGTTGGACGGGGTGGCCGCGCGGCACGCGTGGCCGAGGGTGGACTCTTGCCAAGGTCGGTAATCGTAGCTGGCGCGCTCTGCACTGGCCCCGTTTTTCACGGTCTGACTGTGGTAGACTGGCGCGCGATGGGCTTTTAGGAAGGAGAGAAGAATGAGAGTGGGCGGCATGATTGCGATGGGATTATGGGTGGCAGCGCTGGCGTCGTGCCAGACCGGGCCGGCTGAATCAGGGACTGCAGCGCGCCAGGCCGCGAAGGACTCGGCAGGGGGATTCAGATTCGAAGACAACGGCCAATCCCTGACCCTGCTGGAGGATGGAAAGCCGGTATTAACCTACCGGTACACGTTCGTGGAGCCTCCTGCTGGAGTAGACGGGATATACCGGCGCATGAGCTACATCCACCCGCTGTATGGCCTGGACGGCGACGTGCTGACACAAGATTTTCCAGACGACCACTATCACCATCGCGGAATTTTCTGGGCCTGGCCTCGCTGCGCGGTTGGCGAACGGCCCATGGACGTCTGGCTGGGTACGGAGGCCAAGCAGATTTTTGACCGGTGGGTGGCACGAAAAGCGGAGGCAGACACCGCCACCTTTGCCGTGGAAAATCTCTGGGTGTTCGACGACCGTGCGCCCAAAGTGCGCGAGCGCGCGGGATTCATTGTGCATCGCGCGAATGACCTGGGCCGCGCCATCGATGTGTGCCTGAAATTCACGAATGTATGCGACGAAGTCGTGACCATTCGCGGCGCCACCGAGCAAAACAAAGGCTACGGCGGGCTCTGTTACCGTCCGGATGCAGCGCGTAAACCCATGATGTTTACCACGGCGCAGGGCGGAATCGATGCAGATCAGACCGAATACGATACCCCCTGGGCCGACTGCACTTCCGCCGCACCCAACGGCCCGGAATCCGGCCTGGCCATCTTCCAGCATCCGGGAAATCCAGGCTATCCTCATTCCGGATGGCTTTTCAGGCATTACGGATTCCTGGGCGCCTCCTACCCGCACAATGAAACCCTGACACTGAATCCAGGCGACAGCTTTGAAGTCCGGTACCGCCTCTACGTACACCGCGGAAACGCCGCCTCTGGCCAGGTTGCAGAGCAGTTTGCCCAGTATACGGAGGCGATGAAGCAGGGCGGCGCCGAGCCGTGACGGCCGCGTCAGACCTGGAGAAGCAGCGCACGGGAACGGCCACGGGCAGCACCTTTAAATCCATAAAACATGGATTAAGAAAGCTCTAGCCGATTGACAAAGCGACCGGGCTTGGCCTACGATTTCTGTGACAAGTGTCCAGCCTCCGTGAACCGCGCTGGAGGTCATTGGTTGACGGTGCTGGGAATGGTTTCTTCTATCTAAAGCGTTCAATCTATTGACAGTTTAGTCGGCTCCTGCCTGAAGCACGGGAATTGAACCGGGGTGAGGCGTTGTTGTTTCTGGCGCGCGGCGGGTGGGGCCAATCGCTGCAGGCGGCGAAGCCTCGTGGTTTGGATGGAATCGTTGCAGATATCGCCCGGCGTGCCCGGAAGTGCCAGTCAGGCCGGAAGTTATACTTGGTACACGTAGAGAATAAGTGAAATAGCAGATTCGGCGAGGAAAACGCGGTGGCATCCAAAAAACGCTGGGATACCATTTACGACAGGATTAATCCGTTTTCATTACCTCAGGATATCGCCCGGCAGGTACGATCCATCGCCGAGGAGCGCAGCAACGATATCGACCCCGAATGCATGCGTTACCTCTGGATCTATGTCTCACCTGTCGAGAGTGCGTTCTCCGGCGGAGACTCCCCGGACGACCGCCCCCTCGAGACCGATGAATGGCTGAGTATCATCGATGAATCCGCCGCGCTCGGCACCGAGTGCGTTGTCATCAGTACGGGCCAGGGACTTGATGAACATCCGGAAATCCTTCCCATGTGCTCGTGGGCTCAGGAAACGCACGGCATGCTGGTGGGGCTGCACGTCTACGGCAAACCTTTGTCCGACGAAGAAATCCAGAAGCTCACCACGCTTTACCCGGACCTCTTCGGCCTCTTTGTTGACGCCGAACTCGCCGACCAGATGCCTCTCGCCGAGGAACTGGGCATCCGCGTTTATAGCGCCGAATGCGACGGGCGCAAGATCCTGAACGGAAACTGCAGTATCCCCAAAGGGATGACCTGCGTCGGGCCCACCGGCAAGATGTATGCCTGCGGCTATGTCTACGGCAACCAAAAATACGCCATGGGCCATTGTTTCGAAAAAGAACTCGGCGCCGTGATGAACGACGAGTCAATCCCCCGGACGATCCCCAAGGGAGATGCTGAAGCGATCCGCCGATGTAACGGCTGCCCTCCCCTGATGAAACACATTCTTCAGAAGGCCGTGTCCGAAGGGCGGGTCTCCGCATCAAACAAAGACAGCAAAAAGAAATAACCGATCCTGCAACTGCATATCGTCCACAACTGCCGCCGTTTCAAGCTTTCCCTCCAGTATTCGCCTGAACTCCCGTTTTGATGTTTTTCCTCGCGGCGCCTGATTCCCTGCACTGTGCCTCCCTCAATTTACGCATATTCGCACGATCGAGCTGCGCCCCTCCGGCAGGACTGTCGCGATAGTTGCGTGTCATGGCTTGCCGCGCAGCCGCCTTGCCCGTGCTCAGCAGAAGCAGTACAATACGGCTGCGCGGCCTGCGTCCGCGCACCTGCTCGCGGGGGCGAGTGGTGGAATCGGTATACACGACGGACTTAAAATCCGTTGCCCGCAAGGGATTGAGGGTTCAAGTCCCTCCTCGCCTACCACCTGATAATAAAGGGCTTACAATAAATTGTAGGCCCTTTTTTTGTGCCTCGAATCGGACGCAATAGGCCTATGGTGCACTAACGGTGCAATTCTTGGCGATATCTCCAGACACCCCGGCACACCAAATAGCACGAAATGTTACCATATTCTTGAAAGTACACACTGAAGTGCACCATGGTAAAGCCTTGATTAGGTTTATCAAGTACTTGGACATATTAACTTGTGTGATAGATTGTCTTTTGTCCTTACGTTGTGCTATATTGTGTGCGGTTGTACGAAAGGACTGGAGGGTATTGAATGGCCCTGTATACTCAGGACTGGGACAAAACCGCCAAAACCCCCCGGAAGGGAAATGCCTCTTTATTCAAAAGACTGGGACAAAACCGCCAAAACCCCAAGGAGGGCTTCAACCGTGGCTACGATCATAAAACGAGAGACTTCAGATGGGCGGGTTGTTTTCCGGGTTCAGGTTCGCATGAGGGGCTCGAAATCGATGTCCGCCACATTCGGGCGCATCACCGATGCGCGAAAGTGGGCCGCGGCGACTGAATCCGCGATTCGCGAAGGCCGTCATTTCTCCAAGGTCGAATCCAAGCGCCACACGGTGGCGGAGATGCTGGAACGTTACGAGCGCGAAGTGCTGCCCCGTAAGGGCGACTGGGGCAAGGGACAAAAGATTCAGTTGCAGTGGTGGACGGCCCGCATAGGACACGTTCTGCTGTCCGATGTCACGGCCGCGATGATTACCGAAGCTCGGGACGCGATGGCGGCGGTGCCCGTCCTGCAGGGCAAAACGGAACGGCCGCGGTCTGCCGCCGCGGTCAACCGCTATCTAGCCCTACTAAGTCACGCTTTCACGGTTGCGTGCAACGACTGGGCATGGACTGAATACAACCCCGTGCGAAAGGTCTCCCGGCTGCGCGAGCCGCGGGGCCGGGTGCGATTCCTGGACGAACGCGAGCGGACAAAGCTTCTAAGCGAGTGCAAGGCCAGTAGAAACCCGGCGCTTCACGATGTCGTGCTCCTGGCAATTTGTACCGGGATGCGGCGCAGCGAGATCATGAACCTGACTTGGGATGCGGTTGACCTGCACCGGCGCATGATCACCTTGGAACACACAAAGAACGGAGAGCGCCGGGCGGTGCCCCTGGTAGGTCCGGCGCTTGACGCTATGCGGGAACGTGCCCAGGTACGCAGGATTGACACAAACCTTGTTTTCCCTGGCCGGCGGCGGTACGCGGGCACATTGCCCCTGGATATTCAGAACGCATGGAAGGCGGCCCTCGAGCGGGCGGGGATTGGAGATTTCCGGTTTCATGATTTGCGGCATACGGCCGCATCGTACCTGGCCATGAGCGGCGCCACACTGCCGGAGATAGCCGCGATCCTTGGCCACAAAACACTGAACATGGTGCAACGGTACGCACACCTTTCAGACTCCCACGTGAGCGCCGTTGTCGAACGCATGAGCGCGGCCGTGTTCGACAGCAAAACACACTCAAGCGCAGAGGAGAATGTTGGTCATGAGTAAACGGGGTCACAAGGCAGAGCTTAAGAAATTAGTTGAGGCGCTCAAAGAGCTGAACCTTCCCCAGGTGGAAATGGATAGCCGCGTACATAGTTTCATCGAGCGAGCCGGGGGGCTTGACAAGTTCATGCCGCTCGACGAGGCCATTGATGCACTCGACACCCTTTGCGGCAAGGATCCTCCGTCAAACAAGACATCGAGGGATTCGTTTTTGCGCGCGCAGGCCATTAAGGCGCACTTCAAAGGAAAGCTGGCGATGAAAGAAGTCGGAGGCATTCTCGGTGTTGAAGTGGGCAGTTTTCTAAGATGGGCGCAGTTTAGGTTTCAAAAGCTGATCAACAGCGCCTTCCTCTTCGAGAAAGGCACTTCGCCCTCAGATCCGCACGTGCTCACGGACTTGCAGATGCGAATCGTTGAGGAATTGAGTCGCGAGGCCCAAGAGCTTCCAGACCTCCTGGACACCCTCGAGCGGATCGGTGTTGACAAAAGCGAGAGCACTGTCCGGCGCGCGCTGAATGATCTTAAGCGGCTGGGGATTGTTGGCAACCGTCGCGCCTGTGGGTATTATCTGGTAGAAAGACCACCGAAGCCCTCTATTCAAGAGTGAACGCTCAAGTAGCATTCAACTAGCATTCAACGCGTAGCAATGCTAGGTTGGTGCCTCCATAATTCCTCATGACACAGGCGAGCGCATGAGGCGCTTCCTTAAACCATGAGGAACCGATATGGAACGCGACGAAATCGCAAGCGGCCCGGCGAGACTTCTGACGGTCTCGCAGTTCGTTGAGAAGCACTCTTGGGCCACAAAGGGTGGTCTCCGGGCCCTTCTCTTCAACCGAAGGAAAAACGGCCTTGACGCGGCGGTGGTGCGGCTGGGGCGGAAGCTGCTGCTTGACGAGGAACAGTTTTTTCAGTGGCTCGAGTCCCGAGGCCGCGAAGCGGGCAACGGCCGTGGATAGCGCCTGGTTGAAAAACGCCGTGCGCCCAGCTGAGTTCTACCGTGTCGAACTGCCCGGGATGCCCCCGCCCAAGGTTGATGATGGTTGGGTCAGCGGCGGACTTTGCCCATTTCACGACGACCGGCGCGCGGGCAATTTCCGGGTGAACCTCGGCACGGGCGGATTCACCTGTTTTGCGTGCGGTTCGAGGGGCGCAGACATCATCGCCTTTACCCAGTTGAGGCATTCCCTTTCATTCCGAGATGCACTCAAGGCAATCGCCGATGCCTGGGGGGTTCGCACATGACGCAAACCCCACCGGACGGAATTCCTGCCATTTTCGAGGGAAAGCTTTTCAGGTTCGCGTGGCGATACCATGCCCCGGACGGCGCGCCCATCGGCTGGGTGGCACGCTTTGAGGCGCCGGCTGGCGACAAGGCCGTAATCCCGTTTTTTGAGCGCAACGGCGCCGGCTGGCGGGCGAAGGGCGCGCCAGAGCCGCGGCCGTTGTTTAATGGGCACGAGCTGGCCGTGGCGCCGGCCGATGCGGCCGCGTTCGTTGTGGAAGGTGAAAAATGCGCTGCCGCGATGGCGTCACTCGGAATGACTTGCACGACATCTCCAGGTGGCGCCCGTGCTGCAGGTAGGGCGGACTGGTCGCCCTTGGCGCGTTTCGGGCGGGTGTACATTCTGCCGGACCGGGACGAAGCCGGGGAAGCGTATGCGCGGGACGTGACGGCCGCCCTGGCGGGATTGCCGGGGCAACGCGAAGTTTTTGTAGTCAGACTGCCGGGCCAGCCAGAAGGTGGTGATGTCGTCGATTGGATTCAAACCCGTGTGCCGGATTGGGACGGGCTCGGGCCTGTTCCGCGGGAGCCGGGAGACGACCTCAACGTCGAACTTCAGGAGACCGTGGAAGCCCATGCGGAACCGGTGCCCCCAGAATGGCTGGATAATGAAGGTGCCTTTTCACAGTCAAACGCATGGGAAGTGCCGGTGCCCCTCGATGCGGCCGTAGTGCCCGAGTGGCCGCGGGACGTGCTGCCGCCGGACATTCAAGCGTATGTCAACGCCCTGGCGGCATCGACCGAAACACCGGTTGAAATGGCCGGCATGGCCGTGCTGGCCGTGCTCGCCACAGCGGTGCAGGGCAAATATCGAATCCGGGTGAAGCAAGACTATTTCGAGCCGCTGTGCCTTTGGACGTGTTGCGCCCTTCCTCCTGGAAGCAGGAAAAGCGCGGTGCTGACCGCGGCCGTTTCACCCCTGGTGGAATGGGAACGCCTGGAACGGGAGCGGCTGGAACCGGCGATCGCGGAAGCGGAATCGGAAGAGAAAACGCTCCAAGAGCGCATCAAAGCGTTGCGAAGCCGGGCGGCGAAGGCGCCCGCGGGCGACCTGGACGCAATCATGCGGGAAATCAAGGATCTGGAAGCGCGCGTGCCTGCGATCCCCGCTCTACCCCGGTTGTGGACTTCGGACGTGACTCCGGAACATCTGGCCGTTCTCATGCAAGAGAACGATGAGCGGATGGCGTTGATCTCCGATGAAACAGGAATTCTGGACACGGCAGCGGGGCGATATTCGAGCGGCGTGCCTAACTTGGACGTTTTTTTACAGGGGCACGCGGGCACGGCCGTGCGGGTGGACCGCGGAAGCCGGTCGCCAGTCTTCTTGCGCACGCCCTGTCTGACCATTGGAATCGCCCCGCAACCCGACGTGATCCGCACCCTCACCGATAAGCCGGGATTTCGAGGGCGGGGGTTGCTGGGCCGATTCTTGTACGCCATGCCGGAGTCGAATCTAGGCCGCCGAACGGGGCAAGCCGCCCCGATGCGGCCGGACGTGGCGCAGCGGTACAACAGCGCCGTGTGTTCCCTTCTAAATCGCCCATTTTCCACCGATGACCAAGGGCGCCGGGTCGCGTCCGTTCTGGAGCTTGCCCCAGACGCGGGTGAGATTTGGCGGGCGTTTTCGCTTGAAGTCGAGGCTTCGCTTGGTCCGGGCGGTGCGTTCACCCATATCACGGATTGGGCTGGAAAGCTACCGGGGGCCGTGGCGCGGCTGGCCGGCGTGCTCCACATGGCGCGGCATGCCTTCGAACGGGCGGAAAGGTTGGACGTTTCGGCGGAAGACATGGCCGCGGCTGTGCGGCTGGGCCGGGTGTTGGGACAGCATGCCCTCGTCGCGTTCGATAGCATGGGGGCAGATGGCGGCCTGGAAGATGCTCGAGTTGTGCTCGCTTGGATACGCCGCGACGGGCTGCGGACGTTTACACGCCGGGAGGCCCAGCGGGCGCACCGGTGCAGGTTCAGGCGTGTTGATGACCTTTTGAAGGCGCTGGAGGTTTTGGAGGAGCGCGGGTTTGTCCGCCCTGAGCCCAAAGCGATCGGCGCTCAGGGCGGGAGGCCGAGTGCATCGTACCAGGTTAACCCCTGCGTAGGAGATTAGAATCGTGTGGCAAGAGCCGGACTTGGACACCATTGAGCAAACGTGCATCGACGTGTGGACGCAGTTGAAATCGCGCGTCAAAGAGCTGCGCGCCCTCGAAGAGCGCAAAGCGAGTCTGAGCAGAGAACTAGCCGAAGGAATGGAACGGCTCGAGGCACTTCGAGCGGAGCTCTTTAACGGATGAACGTGACGCAACGGCAGACCCCCGAAATCGAACACATTTCAGCGATCACCCGGCGGGTGCTCGCGGCGCTGGAGGCCGAACTCCCCGCGCGGCCTCCGGCGGCGCGGCCGGTCCCCCAACGGAGCTTGGCAGCCCGCGATCAGGCTGCGCGGCGGATTCTGAGGGAAAAATAC